>Ga0256406_1000460_pt1 | contig 74345 bp, 61 predicted proteins | sample RumenRJG_03DNA_FD_185986 | JGI IMG/M metagenome (GOLD analysis project Ga0256406, IMG submission 185986) | Bovine rumen microbial communities from Lethbridge, Alberta, Canada - RJG_03 | ecosystem: Host-associated > Mammals > Digestive system > Stomach > Rumen | place: Canada: Alberta | collected... | reverse complement strand
GCGTGATCATCATGTCCGCCCCGAAATCCACCGCCTCGCTGATGGTTTCTTGCGTGGCGTCGAGAGCGACAAACACGTTCTCTACCTCACGGCCTCTCCTTCCGACAAGAAGGCCGGGATTGTCCCAGTCCTCTGCGCAAGATAACGGATATTCCTCCTCCAGTCTGCTGATAATCTCTTCGCTTCTCATTTGTTTTCCGCGCGGCCCTGGTTCAGCCGCAGCGCCTCCTGATATCGTTTCAGTGCTCACGTTCAGCCGCGGTGCCTGTCTCACATCACTTCAGTACGGCTGTCATCAGCTGCGTTGCCGCCCGTATATCGCTGCAGTGCGCAGCCGATGCACTGAAGGGTTTCACTGATCTCCTTACGCCGTGCTTCAGTGCCGGGAGAAAGCACCTGCTTCTCTGCACATGACGCAAGTTTTTTCTCCAGTTCCGTATAAACCTTTTCCTGCTTCTTCAGACAGTCGTACAGCACCGGATCACGCCGTGCCAGAAGGCATGGCCCGTACAGCCACTCCTCTTCCGCCGCTGCACGGAAAAATCTGTCAGAAGTTCTTTCTTCGTCAGAAAGCTTTTCCCCGTTCACACAGTGGATGACGGGATAAAATTTATTCTCCTCACGGACCATTCTTTCGCAGTCAATGAGAAATCCGAGATCCGAAAGGCATCTTCTGACTCTGTCGGGCTCGGACTGCGGTTCAAGGATCAGTTCATCCAGTGTCCGGACGATTTCTTCTCCTCTTCTCAGGATGTCTGTGATCAGAATGCCGCCCATGCCGGCGATCACCGCTGTATCGGCCTCACCCGCCGAAAGGGCATCAAACCCATCTGAAAGCCTGCACTCGATGCTGTCCGAGAGTCCTGCCTGCCTCACATCCGTTTCCGCATGAGAAAGCGGACCTTTCCGCACATCCATGGCGATCGCGTGACTGATTCTTTTCTCCGAAAGAAGCGCAACCGGAAGGTACGCGTGATCCGTGCCGATATCGGCAACGGACGCTCCCTTCCGGACCATGGACGCGATCACCGTCAGCCTCTCCGACAGCCGGACGGCAGCCATCAGGACAGGTATCCTCTCAGTTTCTTGCTCCGGCTCGGGTGATGGAGCTTGCGGAGCGCCTTCGCCTCGATCTGACGGATTCTCTCACGGGTGACATTGAACTGCTTGCCGACTTCTTCCAGGGTTCTTGCCCTTCCGTCGTCGAGGCCGAAACGAAGCCGGATGACCTTCTGCTCTCTTTCTGTCAGGGTATCAAGCACTTCGTTCAGCTGCTCCGTCAGCATCAGATATTCCGCCGCATCGGAAGGAGACTGAGTGTTGTCATCGGGAATAAAATCGCCCAGATGGCTGTCTTCCTCTTCACCGATCGGTGTCTCGAGAGAAACCGGCTCCTGTGAAATCTTCATGATTTCACGCACCCTCTCTACCGGCACATGCATCTCCTCCGCGATTTCCTCCGGCGTAGGTTCGCGTCCGAGTTCCTGCAGCAGCTGACGGGAAACACGCACCTGTTTGTTGATCGTCTCAACCATGTGCACGGGAATTCTGATGGTTCTTGCCTGGTCCGCGATGGCTCTTGTGATGGCCTGACGGATCCACCAGGTGGCATAGGTCGAGAATTTATATCCTTTTCTGTAGTCGAATTTTTCAACGGCCTTCAGAAGACCCAGGTTGCCCTCCTGAATCAGATCGAGGAACAGCATGCCGCGGCCCACATACCGCTTTGCGATGGAAACCACCAGACGGAGGTTCGCCTCGGCGAGCTTCTTTTTCGCCGACTCATCACCCTGCTCCATCCTCTTGGCCAGTTCGATCTCCTGGTCTGCGGTCAGCAGCGGAACCTTGCCGATCTCCTTTAAGTACATGCGGACAGGATCTTCGATACTGACGCCTTCCGGCACGGACAGGTCGATATGCTCGAGGTCCTCGCTTTCATCCTCGTCGCCTTCCATGCGCATCATCTCCGCATCATCCGGCTCTTCATCATCGCCGCCCGTCTGGTCGCTGATTTTGACAACATAGATGTCATGTTCTTCCAGATACTTGACGACCGCGGAAAGCTGCTTGTCGCTCAGCTTCATATCCTTAAAGGCGGCCTCAATCTCCGTGTAGTCGAGCGTGTTGTCTTTCTTGCCGGCCTCCTCCACAAGCTCCTTTGTTTTCTCAAGAATCCTGCTGTTGTCCTGCTTCTGCTTCATATTTTACGTCCTTTCTTTATTCAGGATCTGAAAATCTCATCCGGCAGCCCTGATGCCGCCAGCCTGTCGATCTGCTTCCGCTCGTCCATCACCTGCATGAATCCCTTCATATCAGAAGGATCGAGCGCGTCCGATCTCGCCTTCAGACTCTTTCTTTTCAGGCGGATCAGCACATCCGTAAAGGCCCTGATTCTTTCCTCATCAGAATCAAGTGCCAGATGGGTATTAAACAGAGAAGCGGCCTCTGACTGCTCCTCCGCGGTGCCGAAATAATCTATGATGCCTGCCTCGCTGACCCTGCCGGTTTTCCCGGCCTGATCAAAGACCATCTCCGCGACCTTCCGGTACATCGGATTGGTAAAATCCTGAGGCGTGAGATATTTCGTAATTCTGGGAATGATCTCCGGGCGTGACGTAAGCATCGTCAGCATGATCTTCTGCTCCGTATCGCCGGGATCCGCTTTCAGCGCCTCCCGTTTCTGCTGCCTGTCTTCCCGTGCACGGATCTCATTCTGCTGCTGCGCCGTGTCCCTTAAAAGTTCCTTTGCCACATAGCGGCTGATGATCTTCTCGCTGATGCCGTATCTCTGTGCGAGATACTTCATATCGCTCTCCCGCTCGATCTCATCCTCGATTTTTGCAGCCTCGACGCAGTCCTCGTGGAGCATCTGAGACCTTTCCCCCGGATCCTGCGGATCGTACCTGCTTTCCACATGATCCACGATAAACGCGAAACTGTTTCTGGCTGAAAGCAGACGCTGCTCAAACGCCTCACCGCCGTTCTTCTGAATAAATTCATCAGGATCCTTGCACGGTCTGAGGTCGACGACTTTTGTGGCAATGCCGGCTGCACGAAGCATCGGTATCGCCCGAAGCGCCGCACTTACACCGGCCGTGTCCATATCGTAAATAACAAGCACTTCCTTCGTGAACCGGCTCATCAGCATGCACTGTTCATCCGTCAGCGCTGTTCCCAGAGACGCAACGGCGTTGGTATATCCCGCCTGATGCATCGAGATCACATCCATGTAGCCCTCGCAGATAATCAGGTTATGTTTCTTTGTCCGCCGCGCCACATGAAGACCGTAAAGATTCCGCCTCTTGTTAAAAATCTCCGTCTCCGGGGAATTCAGATATTTGGGCTGTCCGTCCCCCATGACACGTCCGCCGAAGCCGATCACGCGGGAATTGGCATCCATAATCGGATACATCACGCGGTTCCAGAACTTGTCGGTGAAGCCTTTCCGGCTGTCATAATGAAACAGACCGCTGTCCTTCAGAAGATCGTCGCTGTATCCTCTGGATTTCATGAATCTGTAGAGGTCATCACTGTATCTGTCGGAATATCCCAGACCGAAATTTTTCATGGTTTCGGCACTGATCCCGCGCTTTGTCAGATACGCCATGGCGGCGCTTCCGCACGGCATTCTGAGCTTCTCATAGAAGTACGTTGCCGCCGTACGGTTGATTTCCAGAAGTTTCTGCCGTCTGTCGGCCCTCGCCCGGTCTTCGGCGGACTGATTCTTTTCCGGAAGCCTGATACCTGCCCTGTCGGCCAGATACTGAACAGCCTCTGTAAATGAATAATTCTCATATTCCATCACAAAGGTAATGACATTGCCCGCCTTGTGGCATCCGAAGCAGTAGTACATCTGTTTGTCCGGACTGACGGAAAAAGAAGCCGTTTTTTCATGATGGAACGGGCACAGACCAAAGTAATTGGCGCCGCGCCGCTGCAGCCGCACGTGCTGCGAAATGACATCCACAATGTCGTTCCGCTCACGCACTTCCTGCAAAACTTCCTCTGAATAATACATAGCCGTCTCCGATAAAAATCCTCCTGCGCCTTTTTTCAGAAAATATCCCAGGACTTCGGCTCAAAAATCTCACGGAACCGGCGCACACAGTAGGTGTCTGTCATTCCGGAAATATAATCGCCGACAGCACGGCTGACGGTGGTTCCCTGATCCGTCATCCGGCTGTATTCCTCCGGCATTTCCTTCGGATGCTCCGTATAATACTGGTAGAGTCCCGTGATCATCCTGTGCACCTTCACCTCTTCGGACTTGGCGACAGGGTTCATATATACATCGGCAAACATGAGCTTTCTGAAAAGCATCATGGCCTCATGAATTCTCTGTGACTGAAGAATGTCATTCTTTCCCGCACTGGAACGGATGACGTCAAGCACCAGCGTATTCAGCCTCTCCTTCGTGGTGTAACCCAGCGTCATGCGGAGCGTCACGGGAATATCATCCTCGGAAATAATACCCGCGCGCTGTGCATCATCCATATCATGGTGAATATAGGCGATTTTGTCCGAAATTCTTACGACTCTGCCCTCCAGCGTGCCTGGTGTTGTCTCCATCTGATGATTCAGGATGCCGTCCCGGACCTCCCAGGTCAGGTTCAGACCCTTTCCCTCGTTTTCCAGACAGTCTACCACCCGAAGGCTCTGCTCGTAATGGCGGAACCCCTCCGGCATGAGCTCATTCAGTGTTCTCTCGCCGGCATGCCCGTAAGGTGTGTGGCCGAGATCATGTCCCAGCGCGATCGCCTCGATCAGATCTGTATTCAGCTTCAGGGCCCTGCCGATCGTCCTTGCGATCTGGGAAACCTCGAGCGTATGCGTCAGTCTCGTGCGGTAATGATCACCCTCGGGATCCAGAAAAACCTGTGTCTTGTCCTTCAGTCTGCGAAAAGCCTTGCAGTGGAGAATCCTGTCGCGGTCACGCATAAATTCCGTGCGTACCTCATCCTTTTCCTGAGGTTTTTTTCTTCCTTTTGTCCGGCAGCTCACGGATGCATACGGACTCAGCGTTTCCAGTTCATTCTGCTCGATCTGTTCACGGATATTCATTCTGATCACTCCTGCATCCAGGTCACAAAACTGCTCTACAATAGTCTTATACGCCGCGAAAGGCGGATTTCCTTTTTTTCAGGCTTAAAAATCTGCAGGCAAAAAAAATACCGGAAACCCTCATACAAGGATTTCCGGTTTTATGCCTATGCGGAAGAAGGGAATCGAACCCTCACGGTATTGCTACCACAAGATCCTTAGTCTTGCTCGTCTACCAATTCCGACACTTCCGCATCTCGCTGCCTTTCTGTCGGCAACGAAGATTATATTAGCACTGAATGATCTGTGCGTCAAGATTTTTTTAGATGATTCTCAGAATATCATGTATCGTAATATACATGGAAAAAACAAGCAGCAGTCCCAGCCCCACGACATCTGTCCGGTACTGCACTTCCATACTGATGTGTTTTCCCGTAACCGCCTCGATCAGGTAGATCAGCAGCTTCCCGCCGTCGAGCGCCGGAAGCGGAATCAGATTCATAATGCCGAGATTGGCCGAAATCATACACAGGATACTGACCAGCGTAAGGAGCGCAGCCGCAAAGGAAATATGCTGCGCAGCCTCCTGATATGTATCCCCGACGGTCTTGACGATGCCTACAGGGCCGGAAAAGTCATTGATGGAAAAGATGCCGCTGACAAGACCTCCCAGCGTCTTCCAGACAAGTCCGATGTTGTAGGCGGTCTCGGTACATGCGGTTTTCACCACACCCGCCGCATTCTGCTTTACGTAGTTTCCTGTAAAGGAAAAATCGCCGGAAGCCCGGACTTCTTTTCTGGGGACGACATGCTCCGCTGTTTTTGTCCTGCTTCCTCTCCGGTAGGTTACGTCAACAGGTGAGCCGTCCAGCGGATTTTCGGAGAGCCACGACTGAAGATCTTCCGTTGATCTGATTTCATCTCCGTTGAGCGCCGTGATGACATCCCCGTTCTCAAGTCCCGCGTCTTTCAGCGCAGAATCTTTTTCCAGTGTGGTAACTAGCACACCGTTTTTTGTCTCCGTATCGTCGTAATAAAAGCCGAGCATCCACCTCGTCGTCGTTTCCGGCACATAGGAAATCTGAACCTTTTCGCCGTTTCTTCTGACGGTCATCCGGACGTTATCTGTCGGCACGCCGTAGATCATCAGATTGATCTGAAGATCCCGGCTGTTCAGGATGGTCCTCCCGTCGAACCGGATGATCTCATCGCCCTCTTCAAGGCCTGCCGCTTCCGCGGGGGATCCTGCTTCCACTTTGGCTACGACCGCGGGATCCTGCCCCAGGGCGGCCGCCAGTATAAAGGCCGCGATCAGTGCGAGCAGGAAATTAAACAGCGGTCCCGCCGCAACGATCAGCGCCTTCTGCCAGAGCTTCGCTCCCGTAAAGCTTCCTTCCGCATGTTCATCCTCTTCAGTTTCACCTCTCATGGCACAGGACCCGCCGAAGGGTATGATTTTCCACGAATATACAGTTCCGCTCTTTCTGCTCTTATGCGAAAGAATTCTCGGACCGAACCCGACCGAGAATTCCTCAACAAAGACACCGTTCTTTCTGGCCGTCACCATGTGTCCGAATTCATGAAACAGAATGGTGATACCCAGAATCAGTATGCCCCATAAATATCTCAAACTGTCTTAATCCTTTCCGGCTTTTTTCTCAGTTTCCGTAATGACTCCGCACAAATTCTCTCGTATCCTTCTCCACCGCAAGGATGTCATCCAGACCGGGATCAGGAATCACCCCGGCGCGGTCCATGCTTTCCTGAATGATCCGGTAAATATCGAGAAATCCGATCCGATGATCAAGAAACAGTCCTACGGCCTCTTCATTTGCCGCATTAAATACCGTCGGCATGGAGCCTCCCGTCTTCGCTGCTTCTATGGCCATGGGGAGTCCCCTGAAAGTCTCCATATCCGGTCTGTCGATCTCGATCCCTGTCAGCGTCTCAAAATCAAGCCGCTTCCCGGGCAGATATCTCCGTTCCGGATAGCAGAGCGCATACTGAATCGGAAGCCTCATATCGGGCGATCCGAGCTGAGCCATCACCGCACCGTCCTCGAATTCCACCATCGAATGAATAATGCTCTGAGGCTGTACCACGACCTGAATCTGATCCAGCGTCACGCCGAAGAGCCAGTGCGCCTCCATGACCTCAAGACCCTTATTCACAAGGGTAGCGGAATCGATGGTGATTTTTCTTCCCATGGACCAGGTCGGATGCTTCAGTGCATCCTCCGGCGTCATGCGCGAGAGCTGTTCCGTCTTCATACCGCGGAACGGTCCTCCCGATGCTGTGATCAGAAGTCTGTGAATGCTGCCGCGGTCTTCGCCGTGCAGGCACTGAAAAATCGCGCTGTGTTCGCTGTCCACGGGAAGAATCTGAACGTGGTGTTCCTGCGCGCTCTTCATAACCAGATGCCCTGCCGTGACGAGGGTTTCCTTGTTGGCAAGCGCGATATCTTTCCCGGCCGCGATACCGGCCAGCGTAGGACGGATGCCGATCATACCGACGACAGCCGTAACCAGGATATCCGAGTTCTCCATGGAAGCGAGCTCAACCAGTCCGTCCATACCGGAAAGGACCTTTGTCTCTGTATCGCTCACACGGCTTTTCAGATCTTTTGCCGCCGCTTCATCATAAAGAACCGCGATCTCCGGCGCGAACTCACGGATCTGCTTTTCAAGGAGATCCGTACTCCGGTATGCGGAAACCGCGGTCACTTTCATATCGCTGTTATTTCTCACCACATCAAGGGTCTGGGTTCCTATGGAACCCGTAGACCCGAGAATCGCAATTCTTTTCATTTATCCGATACCTCAGCATAATCAGTCAGACAGACGCCTTACAGCGGAAGACACTGCGCCATAAAGTAAATGACAGGCGCCGTAAAAATCACACTGTCAAACCGGTCAAGCACGCCGCCGTGACCGGGGATCAGCGTCCCGTAATCCTTGATGCCGGCATTGCGCTTGATGGCGGAAGCCGACAGATCTCCGATCATGGAGATCAGTGCGCCGGCTGCACTGATGGCTGTATAGGCACCGGCTTCTTCGCCCAGAAACAGGCCATAGAGAAGGCCGAGCACGGCAGCGCCGGCCACGCCGCCTATGGCGCCTTCAACCGTTTTATGCGGACTGAGGACAGGTGTCATGTGATGCTTTCCGAAAAGCCTTCCGAAGCAGTAGGCACAGGTGTCGCATCCCCATGAACTGATGAAAATCAGCCAGACGAGATAATTTCCGTCATCGAGCATTCTTGTTCTGTATACGAAGGACAGCATGACTGCCACATAAACGATACCCGTAAAGGCCGCCAGAACCTGCCCCACCTCGTATTTCGGGAAAGTAAAGACATAGACCGACAGAACCAGAATCAGGCCTGCCACGATGCTCATCAGCTCAGACTTTGCGCTCTCAGGAATAACGGACAGATAATAAAGCACCGCCCCTGCCGTACCCGCCACTTCCAGACCGGTGACGCCGCCTTTCTGATGGACACCGAGCGCACGGTAGAATTCATAAAGCCCGATCATGGAAAGGACGAAGCAGACGGCATACAGAAGCCAGCTTCCCCTGATGATCACGATCAGCGCGATCAGGATGAGAATGACACCGCTGACTGTTCTCGTCACAAAAGAATTCGTTACCTTCCTGGTCAGGTACTGAACAACGAACATGATCGCCAGCATGACCAGTCCGATGATAAGCGACACATCAGAATTCACCTTCTGATCCTCCAGTCATTTTTTCTGTTACTTCGCATCGCCGAATCTTCTGTTCCGGCGGTCATATTCTCTTATGGCCTCCAGCAGTTCTTCCTTATGAAAATCCGGCCAGGCGACATCCGTGAAATAGTATTCCGTATAGGCCATCTGCCACAGCAGGAAATTGGAAATTCTCTGTTCTCCGCTTGTACGGATCATCAGATCAGGGTCGGGGATGCCGGCCGTGTCAAGATACCGTTCAAAAATCTCTCCCGTCACTCTTCCCTCAGGCAGGACACCCTTTCTTGCATCATCCGCCAGCTTTGTCACGGCACGCTCAATCTCATCTCTGCCGCCGTAATTGATCGCGATCTGGAAGAACATCCGGTCATAATCCTTCGATACTTCCTCTACTTCCCGGATTTCATCCTGCAGATCAGGCGCAAGCGCGGAGGGATCACCGATGATACGGACACGCATGTGATTCCGGATGGCTTTCTTCTCGCACCTTCTCAGGTACTTGCGGAACAGGTTCATCAGGAGCGCCACTTCATCCTGCGCCCGCTTCCAGTTCTCCGTTGAAAACGCATAGACGGTCAGATATTTTATGCCCATATCCGAAATCACGTCACACATTTTTTCCAGATTATCCGTTCCGACAATATGTCCGTAGCTGCGCGGCATACCGCGTTTTTTCGCCCACCGTCCGTTGCCGTCCAGAATGATGGCGAGATGATTCGGCAGTATTAACTTTTCTTCCATATTCATGATGACCTTTCAGGCGTTAAACGGTCATGAGTTCCTTTATCTTGGTATCAATCATGCCATCGATCTTCTTGCTGTAGCTGTCGGTGGTCTTCTGAAGATCTTCCTGAAGTTCCTTCACCACATCCTCGGATACGTCCTCGGACTTTTCAAGCTTCTTGAACGCTTCGTTTCCGTCTCTTCTGATGTTCCGGATGGCCACTTTTGACTCTTCACCCTTTTTCTTCACCTCTTTGGAAAGCTGTTTACGTCTCTCCTCGGTGAGCTCGGGGAATACCAGCCGGACTGTTTTTCCGTCAGTATTCGGATTGATGCCCAGATCGGACATCTGGATGGCCTTGATGATTTCCTTCACCATGGAACCCTCCCACGGCTGAATCTGTATCAGACGGGCCTCGGGCACCGTGACGTTGGCCACATTTTTGATAGGTGTCGGAGATCCGTAATAATCCACCATGATTCTGTCAAGCACATGCGGATTGGCACGACCGGCACGGATCGTGTCCAGCTCTCCCGAAAGGTTCTGAATTGTCTTGTCCATCTTGTCCTGATAGGGTTTCAGTCTCTCATCCATAAGTAAAATCCTCCATTGGCAGCTTCTGCCCCTTCCGGGCTGCTGCTCTCATCTTACAGTTATGCTGCTCCTCTTAAAACTGATGCTGAACCGGCGCCCGGCTGACCCTGTCTCAGGATCAGTCTGCGGTAATGACTGTTCCGCTTGTTCTGCCGTGTGCCGCATTGATGATGCTGTTTTCTTCCGCGAGGCCGAACACAATCATCGGAAGGTGATTTTCCTGTGCCATGACGGAAGCTGTGACATCGACAACCTTCAGCTGTTTCGCAACGACCTCGTCAATGCTCAGTCTGTCGTACTTTTTCGCGTTCGGGTTCTCCTTCGGATCGCTGTCGTACACGCCGTCCACTGCCTTCGCGAGAAGGAGTGCGTCCGCATTCGTTTCGATCGCACGGAGAACCGCGGCGGTATCCGTGGAGAAATAAGGATTGCCTGTCCCGCCGCCGTAGAAGACAACGATGTTCTTTCCGTAATATTTGTTGCTTCTGTCCTTGGAATAAAGCTTTGTGATACCGCCGATCTCCATTGGTGTCAGCACGGATGTCATCATACCGAGAGAACGGAATACATCCGATACATAAATGCAGTTCATGACGGTTGCCAGCATACCGATCTGGTCCGCCTTTACGCGGTCGATGCGGTCACTTGAACGGCCCCGCCAGAAATTTCCGCCGCCGATGACGATGCCGATCTGATAGCCTTCCCCGTTCAGCACCTTCACCTGTTTTGCGACACCGAGGATCACATCGTCATCAAAGCCAGTCTTTTTGTTTCCTGCCAGTGCCTCGCCGCTGAGTTTCAACAGAATTCTTTTCATACCTGCACCCCCTGATCATATCTTCATACCGTTTTTCATGTACCGGCGGTATCATTTTACTGCCGGCAGCATCCGCCTGATTGATGATTTCCCGCAGCATCACAGCTGTGACAGTACGAAAATGTCATAGATGGCTCTGATGGCCGTCTCGAAATCACGGTTTTCAACGCCGATGATGATGTTCAGCTCGGAAGAGCCCTGATCGATCATCTTGACATTGACATGCGCATGAGCCAGCGCGGCAAAAATCCTGCCGGCGGTTCCTCTTGTCCGGCGCATGCCACGTCCGACAACGGCAATAAGCGCAAGATCGGACTCCAGCTCTATCATGTCCGGATATACACTGCGGTGAAGACCGGCAATGATTTTCTGTTCATGCGGCTCAAAGTCCTTCTGGTTCATATAGACAGAGAAAGTATCAATACCGGAGGGGATATGCTCAAAGGTCAGCCCCTCGTCCTCGATCACCTGCAGAACCTTCCGGCCGAAACCGATCTCCGCATTCATCATGGCTTTCTCAATAGTAATGGAAGCAAAGCCCTTCTTGCCGCCGATACCTGTGATGGTATATTTCGGCTTGTTGCAGGTGCTCTCCACGACCATCGTACCGGGGTCTTCCGGACGGTTCGTATTGCGCACATTGATCGGAATGCCTTCCTTTCTGAGCGGGAAGACGGCATCTTCGTGAAGAACCGTTGCGCCCATGTAGGAAAGCTCACGCATCTCACGGTAGGTGATGGTGCTGATCGTAACCGGATTTTCAACGATTCTGGGATCGGCCATCAGGAAGCCCGATACATCCGTCCAGTTCTCGTACATGTCCGCATGAACAGCCTTGGCCACAAGAGAACCCGTGATATCTGAGCCGCCTCTGGAAAAGGTTTTGATCGACCCGTCGGGCAGGGATCCGTAAAATCCCGGAATCACGGCGTGCTCCAGTGCGGTAAGCCTTTTGTGCATTTCCTTGTCGGTGAGCCTGTCGTTGAAACTGCCGTCTTCATCGAATTTCACCACATCGGCTGCATCAACAAACTCAAAGCCGAGATATGCCGACATCACCTTTCCGTTCAGGTATTCACCTCTCGAAGCGGCATAATCAACGCCGGCCTTTTCCTGAAAATGCTGATGGATGATACGGAATTCCTCGTCCAGCGAGTAATCCAGTCCGAGTCCTCTGATAATGGCGTCGTACCGGTCCTTGATATTCTGAAGCGCCTGTGTAAAATCAGCGCCCTTCTCGGCAAGTTCATACGCGCCGTACAGCATATCCGTCACCTTGGTATCGTTCGCGAAGCGGCGGCCCGGTGCTGAGGGAACCACATATCTTCTTCCTTCTTCAGCACGGATGATAGCTCCCACCTTTTTGAACTGACCGGCATCCGCAAGTGAACTTCCACCGAATTTTACTACCTTCAACATTGGTCTTGACATCTTGTGCGCATCCTCTGTCCCGCAGATACCGGTCAGACAGTATCACGGTAGGGTTCCGTGATCTGTATTGATTCCGGCAGCGGCTTTCCTTTCAGATATTCGTTTCTAATGTAATCCAGTGCCCTGTCTTCCCCTTCATCAGCCACCATCTTCAGAAGAAATCCCAGCTGTGCCAGTGCGTCCCTGTGGACGAACCACAGTTTTTCCTTTCCTCTGACAAAATATTCATAGGAAGACCTGCATGTATAGGCATCTCCCTGATACACCCTGGAGGCGCTGATCCGGTCTGCGACCATTTCCGCAATATATTTTCTGGGAATGGGCACACCCCGAATGATTGTATCACAATTTATTCCGTAATCAATCCAATATTCGAAATGGTGTCTGTTGCGTCCCTTGTGGTGCAGCCATGCGCGTGAGTATCCGACTTCCTCTCTGGCTTCGTTATTCGGGCTTCTGACGCCCTGCCAGTAATGTGCGCCCTCGAGAAATTCTGTCGGTGAATACTTGGACAGATCATGCGTAAGCCCCTGACGGTACAGCCCCATCCTGAAGCAGTAATGCGCAACGAGACGCCGGTGTTTTGTGATTGTCTTAAAGTGCTGAACGATGTACGGATACTTATTCATCCTGCTTTTTCCTGTCCTCTGCCATCAGTATCACGATATTTCTTCCGTTCACTGAGATTTTTTTATCCTCCTGAACAGGTATTCCCTGTCCCCTTTCAAGAAAACATTCCTCCCTTGAGGTATCTGCTCTGATCACCCACTGCCTGCCGGAAGGCAGCTGAGGCAGTGCAAAATCCTGCGCCTTCCAGTACATATTGTATACGATGTATATCGTATCATCTGCTGAACCGTCCGGTTTCTCAGCGTATTCACCGCAGTACATGGCCGCAAATCCGCATTTGGTCCCGGCGGACCCGCTCATCCAGGCAATGCTGCTGTGATAGGAAAGGTCAGGAAAACCGCAGCTTCGGTAATCGCTCATTTTCATGGGATGACACTGGTGCAGCACCGGATGTGCCGCCCGGAAAGCGATGCACTCGGACACAAAATGCTTCATCTCCATCGCAGACCGGGAACGCGACCAGCTGACCCAGCCGGTCTCATTATCCTGACACCAGGCGTTATTGTTCCCGTTCTGGGAATTCAGCACCTCATCCCCGGCGTAAATCATCGGAGACGGCTGGCCTGTCATCAGCATCAGAAAGGCATTCCTCAGCTGATGCATGCGCAGCTGTTTTACGGCTGCCTTCCGGCTCTTTCCTTCCGCACCGCAGTTCCACGAATAATTTTCATCCGTTCCGTCAAGGCCCTCATCACCGTTGGCCTCATTGTGCTTCTCACCGTAGCTCACCATATCTGCCATGGTGAAGCCGTCCTGGTCGGCGAAAAAGCTGATTTTTCCAAAATCATGGCTGTCCGTCCTCATCGCCTCTGTCACAGCGGCAATGGACACATCCGGGTCGCCTTTCAGGAATTTCCGCATGATATGCTCATAACCGAGATTCATGCAGGAGAGATGGCCTGAGGAGGAACTTCCCCCTGAACGGGCATTCTTCGGACTGAACCAGGTGTACATAATTTTGGTTCGCACCAGCATCGGGTCTGCGGTCACGGCATCGATCCAGTTTCCCTCGCCGACCAGATGAAAACCGTCAACATGAAATACGAAACGCCAGTACCGGAGGACGTCCGTCACCAGTCTCGGATCTGCTTCCGGCAGAAAATAAAACTCCGGAATACATTCAATCCCGTTTTCATGCAGCGCATCCGTCATATGGCCGAATTCCCTCACGGGATCATCCGTCGCACAGTACGCGGCTCTGGGCGCGAAATACAGTCCTTCGCTGTAGCCCCAGAAATTTTTTCGTTCCTTTTTCCCGACTTTCCTGACATGGATATCATGATCGAGAACGTAGCTTGTCTCTGTTCTTTTTTCTTCATCGGAGAATTCATAGGATGGCATCAGAATCACACCGGTAATGCCCAGTGCTTTCATGTCGGGAATTTTTTCCTCTACGCCGGTAAACGTTCCGGGATGACGGACACCGGCCTGCCGTCCTCTGGTAAAACCGCGCACATTCAGTTTGTAATAGACTGAATCCGCCTCCGGAATATACAGAGGATCCGTATCGGCCGTATAGTCGGAAGGAATCGCACAGTACAGGTGTTTTTCTCCTGTCACGGGATCTGTAGCTCTCTTCACGCTGACGGCACAGGGATCCGGTATGATCTGTCCGTCGACCGAATAGTTGTACCAGGTCTCGTCCGGATTCACATAAATACTCACGGAGCTCACATTGCCGATCCGGTCAGATGCCGGATAAGGGATCGCCCTGGAAGGTGTCGTATCATCGTCCCGGTAAAGAAGAAGCACCAGCTCCCTGTTCTCCGGAACACGCATCGTGAAGCAGACCCTCGGCCCGTCTCTCCTGACGCCGTCCCTCATGGGATCGCCCGGATAGACGCGGAAGGTTTCACCGCTGTCCGACTTCATGCCTGCTGTAGAGATTTCCGTTTTTTTTGTCTGACTCATGATGCCCTTTCTGCCGCACTGCTGACGATATGCTGTTCACGATACCACGACCCGGAAACTGTCTTTCCGATCTGCTTTCTGTCCGTTCATTTCCAGAGAGGAAAAGGTGATGATCTCCTCCGCTGTTTCATGGCTCAGTACTTCTCCCGGACAGATGACCGGAATGCCGGGCGGATAAGGTATGAAAGATTCCGCCGCCACTCTTCCCACGGCATCGGCAAGTGATACCGTCTCTGTCCGGCTGTAAAATGCCTCCCGGGGCGTCATCTTCAGCTCAGGCATCGGCCGCAGAAGAAAATTCTTCATCTGCTGTTCCTCCGGAGCGCTGAGATCTGCCGGAGCCCACGGTTTCTCCGTGCCGTCCGTCTTATCCGTGGATTGCCGGCCATATGTCTCCACCGCTTTCCGGCAGGTTTCTGCCAGTGCCTCGATCTCTTCATCCGTATTGCCGGATGTGATCACACACACCACATGATCAGGATCTGATAATTCACAGCTGACATTTCCTTCATCATACAGCATCCGCTGAAGGTCATATCCTCTGATGCCGGCCTCCCGTGCCGAAAAGACAAGACGGAGCGGGTCCAGTCCGTACATGCCAGCGTCCGAACGGAAATTCAGAACGCTGACCCCCGGTATATCCTCGAGCATGGCCGCGGCTTTCTGACGCAGCCGGTATGCTCTGCGGAAACACTCCTGCCCCTTCATGGCCATCCGGTGTCTGGCGCCGTCCAGCGATGCCATCATCACATAATTCGGACTCGTCGTTGTCACAAGCTTCACACAGGCATCCACTCTTTCAGGACTGATCAGCTTCCCCTTCAGATGAAGCATGGAGCTTCCGGTCATGCTGCCGCATGTCTTGTGCGTACTCTGCGCCGCCAGATCCGCGCCGCATGAGATGGCTCCCTTCGGAGCATACATCCTGCTGTCGAAATAAAGATGAGCGCCGTGCGCCTCATCGATCAGCAGCGGAACCCCGTGCTCATGGCAGATCTCTGCTGTCGTCCGGATATCGCTTCGCACGCCGTAATATGTGGGACTGGTGAGGTAAACCGCTCTGATGGAGGAATCCCTGTCAAGCGCTTCGCGGATTTTTTCAGGATCGACGGAACCGGTCAGGTTCCATCCCGGAATCTCCGGGGGCGTGATCCACACGGGCACTGCGCCCGAGAGAACCAGGCCCTGCAGCGCAGAGCGATGCGCATCGCGGCTGATCAGGATTTTTTCGCCGGGCCCGACGGCAGAAAGAATCATGGCTTCATTTCCGCTGGTTGTCCCGTTGACAAGAAACCAGCATCGGTCCGAGCCGTAAAGCTCAGCCGCGAGCCTCTCCGACTCAAGGATGGCTCCCGCCGGATGATGCAGGTCGTCCAGTCCTTCGGCTTCCGTGAGATCCGCCTGAAAAGCCCGGCTTCCGATCAGTGCCAGCGCCTTTTCATCGACGCCTCTCTCGAACCGGTGCCCCGGCACCCTGAAAAATGCCGGATTTCTGTTGATAAAAGCGGCCATTGCATCGATCAATGGCGTTCTGTCCTGATTCATCATGACACCTGAATATTCTGTCATTTTCGTAACTGAAAAAAATGGCTGTATGCTTTTTCTGTAAAAGCATACAGCCACATTATATCACAATCTGATGAATATTCATTCAGCTTCGATGATTTTCAGACTTCAAAAATCCATCCTTCGGGTGCTTTGATGCGTCCCATCTGAATACCGGTCAGCGTATCGTACAGTTTCTTCGTCGTCGGACCCATCTCATCCATGCCGCTCGGAATATTGATGATGCGGCCGTGATCATTGATCTGACCTACCGGAGAAATAACGGCAGCCGTTCCGCACAGTCCCATTTCCTCCATCTCGGGAACTTCGCTGAACAGAACCGGTCTGTGTTCAACCTTCATGCCAAGCATATTCTCGGCAATCCAGCAGATAGAGCGGCGGGTGATGGAAGGAAGGATAGAATCTGACTTCGGTGTCACCAGCGTCTTGCCGTGATCCTTGATGAAAATGATGTTTGCTCCGCCGGTCTCCTCAACCTTTGTCCGGGTTGCGGGATCCAGATACATATTTTCATTGAAGCCCTCACGGTGAGCCTCCATGATCGGATGCAGACTCATGGCATAGTTCAGACCGGCCTTGATTCCGCCGGTTCCGTGCGGCGCTGCACGGTCGAAATCAGGAATACGTACAACAACCGGCTTTGCACCGCCCTTGAAATAAGGGCCTACAGGCGTCACAAGAATACGGAACATGTATTCATCTGCCGGTTTTACACCGATAACGGAATTATATCCGAACATGTACGGACGGATGTAAAGCGTAGCACCGGAGCCATACGGCGGTACCCAGTCGATGTTCGCTTTTACAACTTCTCTGACGGCATCAACAAAACGATCCTCCGGGAAAGGCGGCATCTCAAGTCTTCTGGCCGAGTCAGCCATTCTCTGTGCATTGAGATCCGGGCGGAAGCAGACAATTCTGCCGTCCTCGGTGGTATATGCCTTCAGGCCCTCGAAACAGGACTGTGAATACTGCAGTACACATGCACACTCACTCATGGTAACCGTGTGATCACCGGTCAGCTTTCCTTCGTCCCATTTTCCGTCCTTATACATGGAAACATAGCTGTAATCCGTCTCTCTGTAGGAGAAGTCCAGGCTTCCCCAGTCAATGTCTTTTGCCATTGGTCCATTCCTCCTGATAAAAAATCTGGTGCTATTGTATCACATTTTATGCAACGGGATCATGAAATCTTTAAATCCGGCAAAAAATAATCAGAAGCGGCGCCTCCCGTTCTGCGATAACATCGCGTCCGGAAAACGCCGCTTCTTCTCACTTCTCTCCCATGTTCGGAACTTAAGCATCCGCCCTCTGTCTTACATCATCCTGATAACCTGCTTCAGGGAACCGCCCTGCAGAGCAGATCCGGTTTATTCTTCGACATCCTTTACCTTGCTCGCACGGGCTTCAATCTGCTTCTTCTGTACATCGGCAGGTGCCTGCTCATAACGGGCAAAGGTATATTCAAATTCTCCCGCGCCGGCGGTCATCGAACGAAGCGTATTGGAATAGCCGTAGATCTCCAGCTGAGGAACCTCAGCCTCGATGACGGTCAGTCCTTCCTTCGTCGGTGTCATGCCAAGCACACGGCCGCGTCTCTTGTTCAGGTCTCCCATGACATCACCGGTATAGGCATCCGGCACGGTAACCTTCATATCAAGGATCGGCTCAAGCAGTACCGGATCAGCCTTCATAAAACCATCCTTGAAGGCCATTCTTGTCGCTGTCTTGAACGCCATCTCCGAAGAATCTACCGGATGATAGGACCCGTCATACAGGATTGCCTTCACACCGACAACCGGATAGGCTGCCAGCGGTCCTGACTCAACCGATTCTGCAAGTCCCTTTTCTACTGCCGGGAAGTAGTTCTTCGGTACGGATCCTCCGACTACCTGCTCCTCAAATACATACGGTGTATCCAGATCTCCTGACGGCTCGAATTTCATCTTGACATGGCCGTACTGACCGTGTCCGCCGGACTGCTTCTTATACTTGGAATCAACATCGGAGGTCTTCCGGATTGTCTCACGGAAAGGCACCTTCGGCTCGGAAAGCTCGATTTCCACTTTGTAACGGTCTTTCAGCTTGTCCGCAATGATGTCGATCTGCTGATCGCCGATACCGTAGATCAGTGTCTGGTGATTTGCGGAATCATTGACGACCTTCATGGTCAGATCCTCAAGCGCCAGCCTGGACAGTCCCTGTGCAGCCTTGTCAACTTCAGCTTTGTTCGGCACTTTATACCGCTTTGCGGTATACGGTCTGGACACTGCCACCGGACCGTAATCCACCGGGTGATCCTTTGTCGCAAAGGAATCTCCTGTCTGTGCATCGCCGAGCTTGGCAATCGCACCGATATCACCGGCATGGAGCTCGGAAACCTCAATCGGTTTGCTTCCGCACATCACGTAAAGCTTTCCGATCTTCTCCTCGGAATCACGTGTCACATTGTAAAGGGTATCCTGCGGCTTGATGACACCGGAGCATACTTTGATCAGTGAGTACTTGCCGAGGAACGGATCCGCGATGGTCTTCCATACGGTCGCCGTCTTCGACAGTGCGAAATTATAGTTTGCATCGAAGGTATTGTTCGTGCCGCGCTCAAGACCCGAGCGTTTTCTCTTTGAAGGATCCGGGAAATACGTAACGATATCGTCGAGCAGGATTTTGACACCCTGAAGGTTGATCGGGGATCCCATGCACACAGGCACCATATCGCCGGATTCCACGTTGGCAGCCAGTGCCGCTCCGATCTCGGCCGGTGAGAATTCCTCGCCGTTGAAATAACGGTCCATGAACTCATCGCTTGTCTCGGCCACGGACTCAAGCAGCGTGGTCCTGTACTCATCCAGATGATCCTTTACGTAATCGGGAACCGGAATCTCTTCCTTTTCATTCTGGTTGATGTATCTTCTTGCCTTATTCTTTACGATGTTCACATAACCGATGAATTTTCTGTTCTCACGGATCGGCATGTGAAGCGGAGCAATCTTCTTTCCGTAAAGCTCCTGCAGCTTCAGTACGACATCACGGTAGCTGACATCATCGATATCCATGTCGGTGACAAAAATCATGCGGGGCAGATTATACTTCTCGCACAGGTCCCACGCCTTCTGCGTGCCGACCTGAACGCCGGCCTTGCCGGAGACTACGATAATCGCCGCATCGGCAGCGGAAGCCGCCTCTTCAGCCTCACCGATAAAATCGAAATATCCGGGTGTATCGAGAATATTGATCTTGGTCTTGTCCCAGATGATCGGAATGACCGAAGTGTTGATGGAGATTTTACGTTTGATCTCCTGCTTGTCGAAATCACTGATTGTATTTCCGTCTTCCACTCTGCCAAGTCTGGAAGTGATTCCGGAGAGATACGCCATTCCTTCTGCCAGTGATGTCTTGCCGGCACCGCCGTGACCGAGTAATACGACGTTTCTCAACCTGTCTGTCCTGTAAACCTCCATAGTTGTACCTCCCAAATAAAATGTGGATGCATGCCATTCCTTCGATTCGATCGTCTCTGTTGGATACAATAGCGAAAAATAGAATTCAGAATGTCATACAACATAGGTACATTTTACTAAAATATCCATATAATATCAAGTGATTTTGTAAAATCTGACCATCTTCATGACTGAATATTCTCACAAAATGTGTGCACACCTCCCCCGGCAGCGATGCGGCCGTGATGCGGACACCGGCCGAAATGCAGCGCAGTACAAAACATTGACATATTCAGTCCCGACAGCTAAAATCGAAAATGTTTCATACGTTGAAGTGCGAAACTGCTGCTGATGTCTCTCCTTTTTTCAGAGGCGTCACGAAGCGGTTCCTGAGCGGCGCAGATGCTGCTCTGTCAGAGGAAAAGCTTATGACTACGATTGGATATATAGGACTCGGCCTGATCGGCGGTTCAATTGCCCGCGCCATCAGAAAAATCCATCCGGATTACCGGCAGGCGGCATACTCCAGAACAAGAGCATCCGTGGATGAAGCGATTGCTGACGGCGTAATCGATGTGGCACTTGACCAGTTCGATCCGCGTTTTTCGGAATGCAGCATCATATTCCTCTGCGCTCCCGTGCGCACCAATATCGGCTACTTTGATTTTCTTAAGGATGTCTGCGGTCCTGACACGATCCTCACCGATGTGGGCTCCGTGAAGGGTGAAACCATGAAAGCGGCATCGGAGCACGGTATCGGCAGCCGTTTTATCGGCGGACATCCGATGGCCGGCACAGAGAAAACAGGATACGCCAATTCCACGGACACTCTTCTGGAAAATGCCTTCTATTTCATTACGCCGGGAAAAGACTGTCCGCAGGAACTCACGGAACGATACGAAAACCTGATCCGCTCGATCCGGTCCCTTCCGATTGTGACTACGCCGGAGGAACATGACTACATCGTGGCGGGTGTCAGTCATCTGCCTCATATCGTCGCATCGGGGCTGGTGAACAGCGTGAAAAATCTGGACACCGACGATGAGCGCATGAAGCTTGTGGCAGCCGGCGGCTTCCGTGATATTACGAGGATTGCCTCCTCTTCTCCTGATATGTGGCAGCAGATCTGCCTCGCGAACCGTGACGCGATTCTGAAAGTTCTCGATTATTACATCAGCTTCATGGATCATGCCCGGACGTTCATTCAGGACGGCGACGCTGAGAAGCTTCATGCGATGTTCAGCTCTTCAAAGAATTACCGCGATTCCATCGATGATGTCAGAAAAGGTTCCGTTCCGAGACTTTATCTGCTCTATGTGGATATTGCCGATGAGCCAGGCGCCATTGCGACAATCACCACCATGCTCGCCATGAATCAGATCAATATCCGCAACATCGGCATCCTCCACAACAGAGACTTTGAGGAAGGCGCGCTGCGAATTGAGTTTTATGAAGAAAAAGCCCGTGACAGTGCGAATGAAATCCTGTCCAGGCGCAATTATCACGTCAGAAGGAAAGTATAAAAGAAGAAAGGAAAAATGACTGATGAAGATAGATCCGGCTGAAAAACCACTGAACGGGGAACTTGAGGTTCCCGGTGACAAATCCATCTCGCACCGGGCCGTGATGTTCGGAAGCATTGCCTCGGGCGACACGGAAATCACTCATTTTCTTCCCGGGGCAGACTGCCTGTCCACCATCTCCTGTTTCCGGGAAATGGGCATTGATATAGAAACTTCTGATGCAGATCCCGGCCACGTGATTGTTCACGGAAAAGGCCTTCACGGCCTTTCGGCGCCGGATGCCGTTCTTGACTGCGGAAACTCCGGCACTACCATGCGGCTGGTTTCCGGTATTCTTACCGGACAGGATTTTTCAACGGAACTCACCGGCGATGACTCCATCCGCAAAAGGCCGATGAAAAGAATCATCGATCCGCTCACGGCTATGGGGGCTTCCATCAGAAGCAGAAGCGGAAACGGCTGTGCGCCGCTTGAAATCGACGGCAGACCGCTCAGGGGCATCGCTTACGAAACGCCGGTCGCTTCCGCACAGGTTAAATCCTGCATCCTTCTGGCCGGTCTTTACGCGGACGGACCGACAACGGTAACCGAACCTTCACTTTCCAGAAATCACACGGAACTGATGCTGAAAAACTTCGGTGCTGATCTGACAGCGGAAGGCACTTCCGTCACCGTCCGTCCGGACCCGAAGCTGGAGGGGACAAAAATCAAGGTTCCGGGCGATATCTCTTCCGCCGCCTGCTTCATCGCCGGTGCCTCTGTCATTCCGGGTTCCCATGTGATTCTCCGGAACACCGGCACCAATCCGACAAGAGACGGCATCCTCCGCGTTCTTCAGGATATGGGCGGTACCGTGATGTACCGGAACCTGAACACTTCCGGCGGTGAATCAACCGCCGATCTGGAGATATGGCACATGCCGCTTCACGGGACAGTGATCGAGGGCGATCTCATTCCGACGCTGATTGACGAGCTCCCGCTTATTGCCGTCATGGCCTGTGCGGCAGAGGGCGAGACCATAATCCGCGATGCAGCGGAGCTCAAGGTCAAGGAGTCCAACCGGATCGATCTGATGGTCAGAGGGCTCTCCGCCATGGGCGCCGATATCACCGGAACCGATGACGGCATGATCATCCGCGGCGGCCGGAAGCTTCACGGTGCCACCATAGACACAGCAAAGGACCACCGCGCTGCCATGGCCTTTACTGTTGCGGCCCTGGCTGCCGATGGTCCTTCAGAGATCCGGGATGCTGACTGCGTCCGCATTTCCTATCCCGGATTCTATGACGATCTTGCTTCTCTTATGAAATGAAAAAGTAATGACTCAGAATTCTGAAAAAGTGATGATCCGGAATTTCCACGGGCATGCCCGTATGCACAGATCATGCCGCCTTACTGCGTCACACTCCCGCCCGTGTAGAGCTGATAATACCTGCCTTTCTGTGAAAGCAGCTCTGCATGGGTGCCGCGTTCAATGATTCTGCCCTGCTCGAGGACAAGAATGCAGTCGCTGTTGCGCACGGTGGACAGCCGGTGCGCAATGACGAAGGAAGTCCTGCCCTTCATCAGCTTGTCCATGCCGTCCTGGACGATTTTTTCTGTCCGGGTATCGATGGAACTTGTCGCCTCATCAAGGATGAGAACCGGCGGATCGATGATCGCAGCCCTCGCGATGGAAAGAAGCTGTCTCTGGCCCTGCGACAGGTTGGCGCCGTCTCCTTTGAGCATCGTCTGATAGCCGTCCGGAAGACGCCGTATGAAAGAATCGGCGTTTGCCAGCCTTGCCGCCTTCACCACTTCCTCGTGGGAAGCCTCCGGTCTGCCGTACCGGATATTGTCCTCCACGGTTCCTGTGAACAGATGCGTATCCTGAAGCACCATGCCGAGGGAACGCCGGAGATCCGCTTTCTTAATCTTGTTGATGTTGATATCGTCGTAGCGGATTTTTCCGTCCTGGATGTCATAGAAGCGGTTGATCAGGTTGGTGATCGTCGTCTTGCCGGCACCTGTCGATCCGACAAGAGCAATCTTCTGGCCCGGATACGCATGAATGACAATGTCGTGAAGCACGATCTTGTCATCGGTATAGCCGAAATCCACGTCATTAAATGTCACGTCGCCGCGAAGCGGTACATAATCCACCTCACCGGTTGCCTGATGCTGATGTTTCCATGCCCACTGCCCGGTGTGCTCCTCTGTCTCCGTCACAACGCCGTTCTCATTCCGGCTGTTGACAAGCGTCACGTAGCCGTCGTCAGTCTCCGGCTTTTCATCCATCAGGTTGAAAATTCTCTCCGCGCCCGCCAGCGACTGAATAATAAAGTTGAACTGCATGCTGACCTGGTTGATCGGCATGCTGAAATTTTTGTTAAAGGTCAGGAAACTGGCCAGTGCGCCGACCGTAAATCCCAGATATTTATTCAGCGCGAGCAGTCCGCCGACCATGGCACAGATGACATAGCTGGTATTGCCGAGCTGCGCATTGATCGGTCCGAGAATATTGGAAAAGGCATTGGCTCTGTAAGAGCTCTGATACAGCGCCTCATTCAGCTCATCAAAGGTCTTCCGGCATTCTTCTTCATGCGTGAAGACTTTGACGACCTTCTCTCCGGCCATGGTCTCTTCGATATATCCGTTCAGTTTTCCGAGATTTTTCTGCTGGGCAATGAATCCCTTCCCGGATGCTTTGGTGGCAAGACCGGTGAAAAAGATCATCAGTGCCGTCATGCCGAAGGTCACCAGGGTAAGCGGAATACTGAGCATCAGCATCATGATGATGATACTCACAAGCGTCACGGTGCTGCTGAACAGCTGCACGATGGACTGGCTGATCATCTGACGGATGGTATCAATATCATTCGTGTAGACGGACATGATATCGCCGTGGGAATGCTGATCAAAATAGCTGATCGGCAGTTTCTCCATGTTCGAGAAAACCTCGACTCTGAGCTTTTTCAGCGTTCCCTGAGAAATATTGATCATCAGTCTCGTCTGAATATAGGTGGCTGCTATGCCGCATGCGTAAAAAATCATCACGCGCAGGATCGCCGCTGCGAGCGGTCCGTAGTCCGGATCCGTCTTACCGATCATCGGGGTAATATAGCTGTCGATCAGCGTTCTGGTGAACATGGTTCCCTGGACGTTGGCAATGACAGACACCACAATACACACGAGCACGATAATCCACTCCGCCTTAAAAGAAGAAAAGGTGTAGTTCAGGAGGCGCTTCAGCAGCTTTCCCGGATGATTGATTTTCGGTCTCGGCATACCGCGTCCGGCACGGGGTCCGCGGGGACCGGGCTGTCTCACCGCACGTTCTTTTTCATTTTCGTTCTGTTCTTCCATGGTTTCACCTCCTTTTCAGTTTTTCTGATCAAAGTCGGCCTCGGCGTTGACACCGGTCTGCGACTCATATACTTCACGGTAGATTCTGTTATTCTTCAGCAGTTCCTCATGTGTTCCCTCGCCGTTGACACGGCCGTCATCCATGACGAGGATTCTGTCGCAGTGCTGCACGCTGGAGATACGCTGGGCAATGATGATTTTTGTTGTATCCGGTATTTCCTCCGCGAAAGCTTTCCTGATCTTCGCGTCCGTCGCCGTATCGACGGCGCTCGTGCTGTCATCCAGAATCAGAATCTTCGGTTTCCTGAGAATAGCCCTGGCAATGCAGAGTCTCTGTTTCTGTCCGCCGGAGACGTTGGACCCGCCCTGCTCTATCCATGTGTTGTATCCATCCGGAAAACGGTTAATGAATTCATCCGCGCAGGCGATCCGGCAGGCCTCGCGGCACGCCTCGTCCGTGGCATTTTTGTCGCCCCATCTCAGGTTGTCATAAATGGTTCCGCTGAAAAGAACGTTCTTCTGCAGCACCATGGAAACTCTCCGGCGCAGCACATCAAGATCGTATTTCCTGACATCGATGCCGCCCACTTTCACCGTTCCGGAGGTCACATCGTACAGACGGTCAATCAGATGAACCAGACTCGTTTTCGCGGAGCCTGTGCTCCCGATGATGCCGAGACTTTCTCCGGAATCAATGTGCAGGCAGATGTCCTTCAGCACCGGCTCTTTCGCCTTTTCATCATAGGCAAAATCCACATGTTCAAAATCGACAGATCCGTCAGGGACCTCCATAACGGGATTCTCAGGATTGGTCAGTGTGCTTCTGGCATCAATGACCTCCAGAATTCTCTTTGCCGAAGCATTTGACATCGTGATCATGACAAAAACCATGGCCAGCATCATCAGGCTCATGAGGATATTCATACAATAAGTAAGAAGACTCATCAGAGAACCTGTTGTCAGCGTCTCGTCGATGATGAAATGAGCGCCGAACCAGCTGATCAGAAGAATGCAGGCATAGACAACTCCCTGCATCAGAGGCATAATCCCGACAATCTTCTTCTCCGCGCTGACGAACATCAGATAGATATTGGCAGCAGCTTTCGTAAACTTGCTGATCTCATGATCCTCACGGACATATGCCTTCACCACACGGATCGCAGAGACATTTTCCTGTACGCTCTCATTCAGCTCATCATATTTGTCAAACACCTTCTGGAAATACTTTCCGGCGGTATTCATCACGAAGAACAGAACGATACCGAGAAAAATCACCGCGACGAGATAGACACTGGCAAGTCTCGCATCAATCAGAAACGACATGATCATGGCGATGATCATCGACATGGGCGCCCGGATCGCCATTCTCAGTGACATCATATAGGCATTCTGAATATTGGTAATATCCGTTGTCAGCCTCGTCACGAGACTTGACGGAGAAAAACGGTCGATATTGGCAAAGGAAAACGTCTGAATCTGGTCATATTCCGCTTTGCGCAGATTTTTCGCAAATCCAGCGGAAGCCTTCGCTCCGAAGACACCGCCGCCGATGCCGAACCCGAGACCGATGACCGCAACAACAACCATGATCAGTCCCGTGTGAACAATATAAGTCATATCCCCGCCGTAGACACCCTGATCCACGATGCGTCCCATCAGGACGGGAATGATCATCTCGCAGAGTACCTCACCGATCATCATCACGGGCGTCATGATTGACGAAGCCCTGTACTCCTTCACGTAAGCCAGCAATTTTTTTATCATATTTCAAAACCTCAGATATGTAATTTCGCCATTTCCGAACCATATTACCACTTTGACGGGCGGGACGCTACATCATATTTTTCAAAAAAGCCCCTGCCACCGGCGGTGACAAGGGCTTCTGCTTTTCAGCATTTCTTTCAGGAAATAAGCTATTTCCTTTTAAATTTCATTTGTTCAGTCAGGCTTTCTTAGCCAGTTCTGCTTTGATATCCTCAGTCAGTTTCGGAACGACCTTGTTCAGATCGCCGACAATTCCGATATCCGCTACATCAAAGATCGGAGCGGACTCATCCTTGTTGATGGCGATGATCAGATCAGATTCCTCCATGCCGGCTACATGCTGGATGGCACCGGAAATACCGATAGCGAAATAGATCTTCGGACGTACGGTCTTGCCGGTCTGTCCTACCTGAAGATCCTTCGGCTTCCATCCGCTGTCGACTACGGCACGTGAGCAGGAAACTTCTCCGCCGAGAACGGCTGCGAGATCCTCAAGGATCTTGAAGTTCTCAGGAGAACCTACGCCACGGCCGCCGGATACGAGGATTTTTGCCTTCTGAATATCGACGGTCTCGGAAACTTTCTTGACAACCTCTTTGATATCAACGAACTTATTGTTCACTTTGATGCCGGGGTTGAACTCGATCACTTCAGGCTTGCGGCTCTTATCGGGAGCAAGCTTCTGCATAACGCCGGGACGAACGGTAGACATCTGCGGTCTGTTGTTCGGGCAGGCGATGGTCGCGATGGTGTTGCCGCCGAAAGCAGGACGGGTCATGAGCAGCTGATTGTGCTTCTGCTCTACACCCGGCTTCGGCTCAAGCGGGAAATCTCCGATGGCAAGGCTGGTGCAGTCAGCGGTGAGTCCGGTATGAACACGTGCTGAAACGGTCGGGCCGAGGTCACGTCCGATGGCTGTAGCACCTACCAGCATGATTTCCGGCTTATACTCGTTGATAACACCGGCAAGTGCCTGTGCGTAAGGCTCAGTTCTGTAATCCTTCAGTTCCGGATCATCTACAACGATGACTCTGTCAGCGCCGTACCAGCCGAGCTCTTCAGCCAGTCCCTTAACGCCGGAACCGATGAGAACAGCGGTAACCTGTGTATTGAGAGGTTTTGCCAGTTCTGTTGCCTCTCCGAGAAGCTCGAAGGCAATGTTGTCAATGTGGTTGTCTACCTGCTGTGCGTAGATATATACACCTTTGTAATCTTCTAAACTCATCCTAATCACCGCCTCCGTTAAATGTAGTGTTTATCAACCAGAGCCTTGCAGATGGTTTCTGCGCCCTGATCAGGATCCAGATCTTTGTAGATGGTTCCTGCGCCCTTGCGAACCTTATCAGATGCCTTGGCAATCTTCGTCGGGGAACCATTGAGACCCATATCCTCATCCTTCAGTGTCGGGATGTCCTTGCGGTGCCAGATGATGACGCCCTTGCCGTCAGATGCCAGGATTTCTTTGTATTTCTCCGCATAATCCTCATCATTGGAATCCGTAACAGGAGCATCAATGGCATCCCAGATTCCCTTCGGGGTCATGTAACGCGGATTGTTCAGCTCGGAAAGAGCGGTGATCAGAACCGGCATTTTGGCTTCAAGTACATGATAACGATCATCAAACTGTCTCTCTACCGTAACGGTCTTCTTCTCCGGATCAACCTTGACATCCTGTGCATAGGAGATAACCGGGATGCCGAGATGCTCGGCGATCTGCGGTCCGACCTGTGCGGTATCTCCATCGATAGCCTGACGTCCGGTGAAAATGATGTCGTAATCGCCCATCTCACGGATAGCAGCAGCAATCGTGGAAGAAGTTGCCCAGGTATCAGCGCCGCCCAGCGGACGATCCGTTACCAGGTAGGATTTATCAGCGCCCATGGCCATAGCCTCGCGGAGAACGGCATCCGCTTTCGGAAGGCCCATGGTCAGTACGTCAACGGTTGTTCCCGGATACTGATCCTTGATACGGAGAGCAGCCTCAAGGCCTGCCTTGTCATCCGGGTTCATGATGGCGAGCATGGCTGCCCGGTCCAGCGTTCCGTCCGGTTTGAATTTAACACCGCCCGCGGTATCGGGCACCTGTTTTACACAAACAATAATTCTCACTGTCTTTTCCTCCTTTATCAGCGAAGCATGCTGGCAGAGATGACCATACGCATAACCTCAGAAGTTCCTTCGTAGATCTCTGTGATCTTGGCATCACGCATCATACGCTCAACGTCATACTCTCTGATGTAGCCATAGCCGCCGTGCAGCTGTACACATTCGGAGGTAACGGCGCTTGCGGTTTCAGCAGCGAAAAGCTTTGCCTCAGCCGCCTCAACGCTGTAGGTGGACTGCTGTGTAAATCCGACAGCATCCTTTGCCATGGCTGCCTTGTATACAAGGAGCTGAGCGGCATCGGTGCGTGCCTTCATATCAGCAAGCTTGAACTGTGTATTCTGGAACTGGGAGATGGAACGTCCGAACTGTTTTCTTTCCTTGGTGTAGGCAACAGTCAGATCCAGTGCGCCTTCTGCAAGGCCAAGTGCCTGTGTGGCGATACCGATACGTCCGCCGTCCAGTGTATGCATGGCGATGTTGAAGCCCTTGCCCTTCTGTCCGAGCAGGTTGCCTTCCGGAATGCGGCAGTCCTGGAAGATCAGCTCATAGGTAGCGGATCCTCTGATACCCATCTTATGTTCCTTCGTACCGAAGGTGAATCCCGGGGTACCCTTCTCCACGATGAAAGCAGAGATCTCTTTCATCTTGCGGCCTCTCTTCTCAATGGTGCCGGTAACAGCGATGATGATATAGACATCAGCCTCGGAGCCATTGGTGATGAAGCACTTGGAACCGTTCAGAACCCATTCATGAGTGTTCTCATCAAGTACAGCCTTGGTCTGCTGTCCCTGCGCATCAGTACCTGCACCGGGCTCTGTCAGACCGAAAGCGCCGAGATATTCGCCGGAAGCAAGCTTCGGGATGTATTTCTGCTTCTGCTCTTCGGTACCGAATGACATAATCGGATCAATGCAGAGGGAAGTATGGGCGGAAAGTGCTACGGCTGTGGTACCGCAGACCTTTGCGATCTCTTCCATGCAGAGAACATAGGTCAGCTCATCGCAGCCCTGGCCGCCGTACTCTCTCGGAACCGTGATTCCGAGGAATCCGTTCTTCGCCATCTTCTCGATCGTCTCGCGCGGGAATCTCTCTTCCTCATCGATCTCCTGCGCCAGAGGCTTTACTTCATTCTGTGCGAAATCTCTGAACAGAGATCTCGCCATTTCATGTTTTTTATCTAACGTGAAATCCATCATAAACCTCCATTAAAATGTAATGATACCTTACTCCTTGTCAGTCGGAACCTTCTTGCCGTCCCTGTAATCGTAGAAGCCGATGCCGGTCTTTACGCCCAGATGTCCGCCGCGAACCATCTTGCGGAGAAGCGGGCATGCGCGGTATTTGGAGTCACCGGTCTCATTATAGATGACATCCATGATAGCCAGAACGATATCAAGGCCGATATAATCGCCGAGTTCAAGCGGTCCCATCGGATGATTGCATCCGAGCTTCATAGCGGTATCGATTCCCTCGATATCAGAAACGCCTGCAGCATATACGCAGATGCCTTCATTGATCATCGGAACAAGAATACGGTTAACTACGAAGCCGGCAGCCTCGTTAACCTGTACCGGTGTCTTGCCGAGGGCAACGGAGATTTCCTTTACCTTCTCAACGGTTTCCTTCGGTGTGTTCATGCCGGCGATAACCTCAACAAGCTTCATAACAGGAGCCGGGTTGAAGAAATGCATGCCGACAATCGGTTTGGAAAGGCCCTTGCCGATCTCTGTGATAGACAGGGAAGAGGTATTGGATGCGAAGATGCAGTCCGGATTCTTTACGATATTGTCCTGCAGATCTCTGAAGCAGTCCTGTTTGATCTTCATGTTCTCAAGAGCAGCCTCAACGATCAGATCCGCGTCTGTGCAGATCGCGTTCAGACCTGTCTGGATCTTGCCGAGGATCTGGTCAGCAGCTGCCTGCTCCATCTTGCCTCTTGCTACTCTCTTGTCGAGCTGCTTTTTGATTTTTGCATATCCGCCGTCAGCAAACTCCTGCTTGATATCGCAGAGGTAAACTTTCTCAACTGCGTCACACTGTGCAAAAGCCTGTGCGATTCCGGATCCCATCGTGCCGGCACCGATAATACCAACTTTCATGTCATTTCCTCCTTAATTTATATAGTTGCCGCAACAAAGGCAGGCCTCCCGGGAAACCGGCAGCCCGCCATTATAAGTCATCAGTTATTGGTGAAGTGTTTCTCTTTGCGCTTCTCAAGGAATGCACCCATGCCCTCTTTCTGGTCATGTGTCTCGAAGCAGTCGCCGAAATACTTCTCCTCCAGTGCTACTGCAGAATCGATGTCTGTCTGAAGGCCTTCATTGATTGCCTTCTTGCACTGGCGAACGGCGATCGGTGCATTGCCCGCGATGCGGTTTGCAAGCTTCTTTGCCTCATCCATCAGCTGGTCCGCAGGATATACGTGATTGGCAAGTCCAACCCGGTAAGCCTCGTCAGCCTTGATATTCTTGGTAGAGTAAATAATCTCCTTCGCTCTGCCCATGCCGATGATACGGGCCAGTCTCTGCGTACCGCCGAAGCCCGGTGTAATGCCGAGGCCTGCTTCCGGCTGACCGAATACGGCATTCTCAGAAGCAAGACGGATATCGCATGCCATGGAGAGCTCGCATCCGCCGCCAAGCGCGTAGCCGTTGACTGCCGCAATGACAGGAATCGGAAGTTTCTCGATCTTCAGGAACAGATCATTGCCCTTCTTTGAAAAAGCTTCGCCGCCGGCCTTGGTAAGTTCGCTCATCTCGGCGATATCTGCGCCGGCTACGAACGACTTTTCACCGGAGCCGGTGATGATCAGGCAGCGGATGGCATTCAGATCAATGCCGTCGATGACTGCGTTCAGATCATCCAGAACTGCGCTGTTCAGTGCATTCAGTGCCTTCGGGCGGTCGATCGTTGCGATCGCTACAGCGCCTTCGGTTTCATATTTAACAAATCCCATTGCCAATTATCCTTTCCGCTTATGCTTGATACAAAGCCGGGGCCCGGCTGCCATGCAGCCCGCCAGCCCCGAACCGGTCATGATTCAGATCTCAGGATTTCGGATCAGCTGTCCGATTCATTTCATACGAAACGGATCCTGATCAGTCCTCATAGCGGAGTACGGATGTAGCGCAGCCCATGCCGCCGCCGATGCAGAGTGTTGCAAGTCCTCTGTGAGATCCTCTCTTCTGCATCTCATACATCAGAGTGGTAAGGATACGTGCGCCGGAGCATCCTACCGGATGTCCGAGAGCAATAGCACCTCCGTTAACATTCAGGATGTCCTTGTTGAAGCCGAGTTCCTTGGCAACAGCAACGGACTGTGTAGCGAATGCCTCGTTAGCCTCGATCAGATCAAAGTCCTTAACCTCAAGGCCGGTCTTCTTCAGAAGGTTTCTCGTAGCAACGATCGGTCCTACGCCCATGATCGCCGGATCTACGCCGCCGAGAGCGCCGGCTTCCCATACAGCCATCGGCTTGACACCGAGCTCTTTAGCCTTCTCCTCAGTCATAACCACCATAGCGGAAGCGCCGTCGTTGATTCCGGAAGCATTTCCTGCGGTTACAACGCCGCCCTGTTTGAAGCAGGGTTTCAGCTTGGAAAGGGTCTCAACCGTTGTGCCCGGACGAGGTCCCTCATCGGTATCAACAACTGTGATCTTGCCCTTGCGGCCCTTAACCTCTACCGGAACGATCTCATCTTTGAAGCGGCCGCTCTCGATAGCCTTGCATGCCTTCTGCTGGGAATTGGCAGCGAACTCATCGAGCTCCTCACGGGTCAGATGATACTTCTCGGCTACGTTCTCAGCGGTAACGCCCATATGATACTGGTTGAATGCATCAGTCAGTGCATCACGGATCATGGAATCTTCCAGTGCTGCATGGCCCATACGATATCCGTAACGTCCCTGCTGTACAAGGTAAGGTGCCTTGGACATGGATTCCATACCGCCGGCTACTACGATTTCGCACTCGCCTGCCTGGATCATGTTGGCTGCCATGTTGACAGCTGCCAGACCGGAACCGCAGAGGATATTCAGTGTCATCGCCGGAGTCTCAACCGGAATGCCCGCATATACAGAAGACTGACGTGCCACGTTCTGGCCCTGACCTGCCTGAAGTACGCAGCCCATGTAAACCATATCTACCTTGTCAGCCGGAACACCGGATCTCTTCAGTGCTTCCTTGATTACTGTCGTGCCCAGATCAACAACCGGAACAGTGGAAAGTTCTCCACCCATTTTGCCGATCGCTGTACGGCATGCACCGGCAATTACAATTCTCTTATCAGCCATTTCGTTCCTCCTTAGTAATTTGAAAATGGAATGTGACAGGAAGTTGTCTTGGATTTCCTTTCTCTTTAACAACTATTGCTATTCTACTACCAGCCGCCACGAATGTCAAATATTTATCAATCTTATTCTGATCAATAATAGACAATATTTTAACATTCAAATTGGCTGATTTTACCAATAGATGATTTTATACGACGAAAGATCTGAACTTAATTACTCTCTGAGATGATATGCTGCCTCTCTGAAGCAGAAATCATGCACAGTTTTTCCACCTGCAAGGCCCCGGACGGCAATGCTGTCCGGGGCCTGATCCTGTTTCATGATTCTCTCAGTTATTCAGCGCATTTTAAGGAAAGATTCCCTTTACCGGCATGATTTATACCGATCTCCGGTCACTTCGGGAGACGGATGACGCACACCAGAAAATGAAAGCAAGCAGCAGCGCCGCAATCACATACCAGAAGACAAGGGTTCCTGTGCCCATCGGGCTGAACATATCGTAATACCCTTTCAGGTAAATGATGATGATGATCACCGGCATCAGCCATGAGATATAAAAACGATGGTAGCGGAATTTTCCGCCGGTTCCCTGGTTGGCCTCTTCCAGAAATCCTGACCATCCCCAGCCGTTTTTCCTCGTGCAGAAAAGCACGAACGCAAGGCTTCCGAGCGGCAGCAGGTTATACGACACAATAAAATCCTCGAGATCCAGAACTGCCGTACCTTTTCCGAGCGGCTGGAATGCCGACCAGATATTGTAGCCGAAAACGCAGGGCAGGCTCAGCAGGCTGACCAGAACCGCATTGACCAGCACACTCTTTTTTCTGGACCATCCGAAAAGATCCTGTGAAAACGCGCCGATATTCTCAAACACAGCCACAACGGTTGTCAGCGCAGCGAAGGAAAGGAAGACGAAAAACAGTGCTCCCCACACTCTTCCGCCGGGCATTCTGGAGAACAGATTCGGGATCGTGATAAAAATCAGACTCGGCCCCACATCAGGATTGATTCCATACGCGAAGCATGCCGGAATGATGATGAAGCCGGCCATCAGAGCAACGAAAGTATCGAGCGCCGTAATGGTGACAGCCTCCCCGGTCAGGCTTCTGTCCCTGCCGATGTAGCTTCCGAAGATCAGCATGGCTCCGATGCCGATGGAAAGTGTGAAAAAGGCCTGGCTCATCGCCGCATAGATCACATTGCCGATGCCGTCCTCCTGCATCTGCCGGAAATCAGGTACGAGATAAAACCGGATGCCTTCTCCCGCGCCCTCAAGGAAACAGCTGTGAACGGCAAGGACAATCATAAGAAGAAACAGCGCTGTCATCATGAATTTTGACACACGCTCTACTCCGTTCTGAATACCGAAATAGCAGATCACAAAGCCGATGATGCAGACAAGCACCGTCCAGAAGGTTTCTGATTTCACATCGGAAAGCGTATTGCCGAACACGGTGCTGATCTCATCAGGATCAAGGCCGCTGAAAGTGCCCCGGATGTGCAGCCAGCAGTATTTCATCATCCAGCCGGCAACCGTCGTGTAATACATCATCAGCATGTAGCATCCGATAATACTGATCCATTTCAGCCAGTGCCAGTGTGTGCCGAAAGGCTCAATAGCCTCAAACGCCTTCGCCGCACTCTTCTGTGCTCTGCGTCCGATGGCAAATTCGCACACCATGATCGGTACACCCATGATGGCCAGAAAAACCAGATAAATCAGAATAAAAGCCGCACCGCCGTACTGGCCGCAGAGATACGGAAATTTCCAGACGTTTCCGATGCCGATGGCGCATCCCGCGGAAACCAGAATAAAGCCCAGACGGGATCCGAATTTTTCACGTTGTTTTGTTTCTGTCTGTTCCATTGTCAGCTCCTCAATCCCGCATGCCCGGAAGAACCCGTTTTCAGACATTCACCGGGCGTATCATCTGCCGGATTATCTCTTGTTTGACCTTCTCCAGATGTTCATCTTCTCCGCTTCTTTGATGAGATCATCGCGGAAATCCGGATGCGCGATGTTGATGAGCTGCTCCGCCCTCTGCCACATGGTGAGACCCTTGAGGTTCACCTTGCCGTATTCCGTCACGATGTAATGTGTATTCGGGCGGGTGCAGGTGGCGATACTTCCCTGTGCCAGTGTGGGACGGATACGGCTGTGCTTTACGCCCTTCTTGTCCGTGAAGGTCGAAGACAGGCAGATAAAGCTCTTGCCGCCGTGTGACAGATACGCGCCGAGAACGAAATCCTGCTGTCCGCCGGCTCCGGAAATATTTTTCACACCGGCGCTCTCCGCATTGACCTGTCCGAACAGGTCGATATCAATGGCATTGTTAATGGAAACAAAGTTATCCAGAGAACTGATGGAACGGATATCGTTCACATAGTCAACCGGTGCACTCATGCACTCCGGGTTATTGTCCAGATAATCATACATCTTCTGTGATCCTGCGCCGAAGGCATAGGTCTGACGGCCTCTGTCATGATTCTTGCGTCGTCCGGTGATTTTGCCCGCTTCAGCCATGGCAACGAAAGAATCCACATACATCTCGGTATGAACACCGAGGTCCTTCAGATCCGAAGCGGCAATCTGCTCGCCGATCGCATTCGGCATGCCGCCGATGCCCAGCTGCAGGCATGCGCCGTCAGGGATTTCCGGAACAACGAGATCTGCCACCTTCTTGTCGACCTCTGTCGCAGGGCCGGCCGCCGGGATGACATCCATCGGCTCATTGTCGCCCTCAACAATCATGTCTACCTGATCAATATGGACATACGCCTCATGTCCGCCGAGACAGACGGGCAGATTCTTATTAACCTCTACGATAACCTTGTCCGCTTTCTCGACAACGGCCGCCATGTGGCTCGCAGAAGGGCCGAAATTGAAATACCCGTGTTTGTCCATCGGGCTGACCATCATGATCGCGACATTGAGCGGGTCCTGGCTCTCGCGGTACAGACGCGGCAGTTCCGAATAGCGGAGCGGTGTCATGAACACAAATCCCTTCGAAACGGCATGGCGCTCCACCGGATTCATATGCCAGCTGTTCCATGTGAAATGTTCTTCCGGATGATCGATTTTAAAAATCTCCGGCTCGTGATTCAGGATGCCGCCGCGGATTTTCACATCGTGAAGCTCCGGCATTCTCTTTGCCAGTGCTTTGTCCACCGTTTTCGTTGTGGTAACGCACCAGCCGTAATCAACCCAGTCACCGCTCTGAACGACCGCCGCAGCTTCATCTGCGGTCACCAGCTTGTCTTTATATTCTTTTGAATAATCCATGATAAAAACCTCCGCCAGACAAAAAGAAAAATCATGAAACGACTATATTTTATCGGATTGCATTATTAAAGTAAACATCTATATCATACAAGATGCCACAGTACTGTATTAAGCCCGACTGCTCCATCGCTGTGCGATTCTCGCAGTCGGCACATGATATCAGATGATCATCATCGCATCCCCGAACGAGAAGAATCTGTATTTTTCCTTCACTGCTGTGTTATATGCATTCAGGATGTGCTCACGGCCGGCAAAGGCGGAAACGAGCATGATCAGCGTAGACTCCGGCAGATGGAAATTGGTGATCAGGCCGTCCATGATTTTGAACTTATATCCCGGATAAATGAAAATGCTGGTCCAGGCGCTTCCCGCGTGAAGGATTCCGTTCTCATCCGTTGCCGATTCAAGCGTGCGGCAGCTGGTGGTTCCGACGCAGATGACGCGCCCGCCCTCCGCTTTTGTCCGGTTGATGAGCTCCGCCTGATCCTCATCGACGATATACAGCTCCGAGTGCATCTTGTGATCCTCGATGTCCTCGCTCTTCACCGGGCGGAAGGTGCCGAGACCGACATGCAGCGTGACATGGGCGATTTTTACACCCTTGTCGCTGATCTGTTTCAGCAGTTCTTTCGTAAAGTGAAGGCCCGCGGTGGGTGCGGCGGCAGATCCGTCGTGCTTCGCGTAAACCGTATTGTACATGGTCTTGTCTTTCAGTTTGTGCCTGATGTACGGCGGAAGCGGCATTTCGCCCAGCTGGTCAAGAATTTCTTCAAAAATCCCGTCGTAACGGAACTGAATGAACCGGTTGCCGTCCTCCGTGACGTCTACCACCTCACCTTTGAGCTGCCCGTCTCCGAAAACAAGTTTTGTGCCGACTCTGCACTTTTTTCCGGGGCGCACCAGTGTCTCCCAGATATCATTTTTCTTTCTTGTCAGAAGAAGAACCTCTATGACCGCACCGGTGTCCTCTTTCGTACCGTAGAGACGCGCCGGAATAACCTTTGTGTCGTTGATCACAAGGCAGTCCTTATCCGTCAGATGATCGATCACCTGCGTGAATACCTCATGCTGCACCTCTCCCGTTTTTCTGTCGAGTACCATAAGGCGCGACGCGCTGCGGTCCTCCAGCGGATCCTGAGCAATCAGCTCCTTCGGTAACTCATAATAAAAATCACTGGTCTTCATTGTTTATTCGGCTCCCTCATAAAAATCATGAAAATACTTCTCAGGATAATAAACTCTGTCGTGCTGAATGATCCTGCCGACGCCGCCGGTGACATGGATGACGCTGACAGCGCAGTTCATCGGCACACCGCCGTGCCAGAAGGTCGACGTGTCCTCATAAACGGAATGAAGCAGCGCTCTTGTCGCACATCCGTGTGTCGAGACCAGAATCGTCTTTTCCACCTGCCTGCCGGTGCTGTCCACGGAATCCTGCAGTTTCTTGTCGTGGATCAGCTCCTGGTAAAAATCAGCCGTTCTGTGAATCACATCCTGAATGGTTTCTCCGCCTTCCGGCGGCACATAATTATACGAATCCTTATTGAATTTTTCCATGGCATCCGCAGGGATTTCCTGATGGGAAGCACTGCAGCGCTTTCCCTCCCAGATACCGAAGCTGATCTCCATCAGCCGTCTGTCATCGATGATCGGAATATTCCGGTCTCCGACGATAATCTCGGCCGTGTGTCTCGCCCGGATCAGCGGACTCGTAAAACAGATGTCGAACGGGACATCCTTCAGTGCCTTTGATGTAATCTCCGCAAGCAGCACGCCGTTCTCATCCAGATCTGCACCGTGCTGACCCTGAAGTCTCACCTCGCGGTTCCAGAATGTCTCCCCGTGACGGATTACATAGATATACATTTCAATTCACCTCTTCTTACCCTGCTCCGGCTTCCGCCGGCCCGCTGGAACGGCCTTCGTTCTCCGCCCTTCCTTCGGGTCTGTCTGAACGGCTTTCGTTTCCCCCGTCTTTCCTCCGGGGCTGTTTCTGCCGCTCACACAGCAATGCAGAGTCCGCTGAAAACACGGGCTCTGCACTCTGCTGAAGCGCTTACATACTCTTACGGATCATCAGGATCTCAGCTCGATGCCCATTCCCTGAATGCCGTTCAGAATCTTCTTCATGGCGCCATTGATGTCATCGTCGGTCAGTGTTCTGTCATTCGCGCGGAAGGTCAGGGAATAAGCCATCGACTTATAGCCTTCCTCAACCTGATCACCCTCGTACAGATCGAAGAGCTTCAGATCCTCCAGAATTTTGCCGCCTCTCTGACGGAGCATCTTCTCAACGGACGCGGCATCGCAGTCCTTCGGAACGAGCATGGACAGATCTCTCGTCACCGCCGGGAATTTTGCGATACCTGAATAATGGCGTTCGAAAGTTGCAAACGGCATGACTTCAGGCATATCGATCACTGCGATATAGGCGCGCTGTCCGATCTCATAATTGCGGAGTACCAGCGGATGAACCTCTCCGAAATAGCCGAGCGTCTTTCCGCTGTACTTCACCCATGCCTGACGGCCGGGATGAAGGAACGTCTTATCCGACCGGTCATACCCGATCTCACCGTGCAGGCCGACCTGAGACAGGAACTCCTCAATGACACCCTTCATGGTGTAAAAATCACCGTTCCCGTAGAATCCGAGGGTGAACTGCATCCGCTCATCCGGGAGCTCGGTAAGCGGCAGCGCCTTCGGAATATAGATGTTGCCGAGCTCATACAGATGCACATTCTGGTTCCGGCGGTTGTAATTGGTCGAAAGAGAAGTGAGCATGCCGTTGACGGAGCTTGTTCTCATCACGGAAAAATCCTCGCCGAGCGGGTTGGAAATCCTGATGGCATGTCTCTTGGGGTCATCCGGTTTCAGCAGAAGCATCTCATAAACCTTCGGGCTCTCGAAGGAATAGCAGAAGCCCTGGGAGAATCCGCAGTATTCCGCGACATCTCTCGCCTTGTTCTCCACCCTGTTCTTGAATGACAGGCCGCCGGTTGTTGACTCCCCGTGAGGCAGCGTCGTCGGAATCCTGTCATAGCCGTAGAATCTGGCAACCTCCTCGGCCAGATCACAGGTTCTGTGAATATCCTGACGGAAGGTCGGCGCGACGATCTCATTTGTCTCCTCGTCGTAGCGAAGCTCCACGGAGGCGAGGTATTTCAGCTGATCGCCGGCACTGATATGCGTGCCGAGCAGCGCGTTGATTTTGTCAGGCTCGAATGCGACACGGGACTCCTCGCGCTTTACCGGATAGATATCGATGGCACCGCCTACGACTTCGCCGGCGCCGAATTCTTCAATCAGCTCACATGCACGGTTCATCGCGGCCATGCAGGTGTTGGGATCCAGACCCTTGTCGAATTTTCTGGACGCATCCGTCTGATGACCGATTTTCTTTGAAGAAAGACGGATGTTGGTTCCGTCAAAGCAGGCCGACTCAAAAAGCATGGTCTTCACGCTGTCCGTGATCATGGAATTCTCTCCGCCCATGATACCTGCGAGACCGACCGCCTTATCTCTGTCATTGATCGTGAGGATCGTGTGATCCAGCGTGTATTCCTTCCCGTCCAGCGTCGTAAACTTCTCGCCGTCCTGTGCGCGCTTCACGATGATCTCATGGCCGGCAATGGTGTCCAGGTCATACGCGTGCATCGGCTGGCCGTACTCCTCCATGACAAAATTGGTGATATCAACCACGTTGTTGATCGGACGGATGCCGTTGGAGGCCAGGCATCGCTGCATCCACTTCGGTGACGGCGCAAGATGAATATTCTTTATCACACGCGCCGTGTATCTGGGGCAGAGATCCGTATCCTCGACGCGGACACTCACATAATCATGAACGTCCTCATCATTGCCGGTCTTTTTAATCTCCGGCAGCACAAACTTTTTATGGAAGGTGGCTGCTGCCTCGCGTGCGATGCCGATCACGCTGTAGCAGTCCACACGGTTCGATGTAATCTCGTACTCGAAATTCACATCATGCAGACCGAGCGCCTCGATGGCATCATCTCCGGGCTTTACGCCATCCTCCGGAGAGAATTCATACAGTCCGCTTTCCGGTGCCTCCGGATAAAATTCTCTGGAGCTGCCCAGTTCTTCAATTGAGCACATCATGCCGTGGGAAGGTACACCGCGGAGGTTACCGTCCCTGATCTCGATACCGTCCTCAGGAAGCGGACCGCCGTCGTGACCTCCGGCCACCTTTCCGCCGGGAAGCACCACGGGTGTCAGCATACCTGTATGCGCATTGGAAGCGCCCGTAACAATCTGTATCGTCTCTTTTCCGATATCCACCTGACAGATGACCAGATGATCCGCATTGGGATGCGGTTCGATGCTGAGGATTTTTCCGACAACAATGTCCTTCAGATTTTTATCCAGTACGGTATAGGTTTCTCCCTTGGTTCCGGTCAGCGTCATTCTGTCGAAGTACTCCTGAGGAGCGACATCCAGATCCGGAACATACATTTTAATCCATGAATAAGAAGTGTTCATTTTCTCTGTCTCTCCCTTCTCAGAACTGTTTCAGGAAACGGATGTCATTCTCATAGAGAAGACGCATATCATCGATTTCATATTTCAGCAGAGCAATTCTCTCCAGACCGACGCCGAACGCAAAGCCGGTGTACTCCTCCGGATCAATGCCGCACATTTCAAGCACATGCGGATGAACCATGCCGCAGCCGAGGATCTCGATCCATCCCTCGCCCTTGCAGAAACGGCAGCCTTTGCCGCCGCACTTGAAGCAGCTCACATCCATCTCCGCCGAAGGCTCGGTGAACGGGAAATGATGCGGACGGAATTTTGTCTTCGTGTCCGGTCCGAAAACTTCTTTGGCGAACTTGTCGAGCGTTCCCTTCAGATCAGCGAAGGTGATATTCTTATCGATGACAAGTCCCTCCACCTGATGGAAGGAAGGACTGTGCGTCGCATCCACCTCATCAGAACGGAATACACGTCCCGGGGAAATCATACGGATCGGCAGATTGCCCTGTTCCATGCGGCGGGCCTGTACCGGCGAGGTCTGCGTCCTGAGCACGATATCCTTATTGATATAGAAGGTATCCTGCTCGTCTTTTGCCGGGTGGTTCGGCGGGATATTCAGCTTTGTGAAGTTGTACTCATCCCACTCAACTTCCGGTCCTTCGATCACCTCATAGCCCATGCCGATAAAAATCCGCTCGAGCTCTTCGAGTGCGATCTGATTCGGATGACGATGACCGATTTCCGCCTTCGACGCCGGCAGCGTTACGTCTATGGTCTCCGCAGCCAGTCTGTCTTCCATGATTTTCAGATCGATCTCTTTCTTTCTCTCCTCAATCTGAGCCGTAACCCGGTCACGTGCCTCATTGACCAGAGCGCCGATCTTCGGACGGTCTTCCGGTGCAACCGATTTCATTCCTTTCATCAGTTCCTTCAGCGCGCCCTTCTTCCCGAGCACGTTGACACGGACATCGTTGAGTGCATCCGGGTCTGCTGCTTTCTTCAGCTTCTCCTCAGCCTCACGGACGATGGCGTCAAGTTTTTCCTTCATTGTGCTGTCCATGCTTTCCTCCTGTTTATCAGTCTGTTGTTTTCTTCATCTCTCCGCAGACAACTGCTGTCTGGGCGCGGCAGGTACGGATTCGCCGTTGCAAAGCCACAGTCGGCCTTGCGCACCCTTCGGGTGTGCAGTCCGCCTCTGGCATGCGACGGACTTATACAATAAAAAAGCCGTCCCTGCCAAAGCAGGGACGACTGATCGCCGTGGTACCACCCTGATTCCCGGACACATCCGGCAGACTTCGCCGCCTTCTGTCGTTCAGGCACTCATTGCCGCGTAACGTGCGGATTACGTCCGGACTTACCTGTTGCCCGTTCAGTCCGGCGGCTCCGGCGCGAACCTCGGAACCGGTGCTTCCTGAGAGGACTTCCAGCCGATGATCCTCTCTCTCTGAAGGGCTTCCGGAACCTACCTTACGCCATCACAGCTTTTCATCAACTTCCGTCATTCTAGACAATTGCGCCGCGTTTGTCAACAGTGACAGGACGCTGATGATGCAGTTCAAACATTGCCAGCCACTGTCACACATGGAGACTCCCAGCCTCGACGCGCTCTCGCTTGTCCTCGGCGCAGCGGTGGTAAGCTCGGTCATCGCTTCGTTCGTCCTCGCCAACCACCGGCGCCTGCGGAGGTCTCGGCCCGGGAGTCTCCATGTGTTCCGTGGTTCCTGCAGCGTCTGAACTGCAGCCGGTCCGGCTGGCCGAAAAAAAGCGGAGGCGGACATGAAGTCCGCCTCCGCACCCGGGGTGTCGCGCCTGCAAGATTGACTCCCAGACGAAGCCACGTGGGTTGCCTCATTTGAACCTTTGCCTTCCGTTCGAGGACGGCCTGACAGCAGAACAAGGATATTGGCATCCCGTTAAAAACAATTTGTAGGTTCAATTTAACACAGGGTTATCGATCATCCCAGAAAGATTATGTCTGTCTTATGCGTACATTATACAACGGGCAGCCACCGATTTGAAGTCATAATTCAGTTCAGTCCCACTCGCTGATCTCGTCTCTGCCCTGTCTTGTCATGAGAAACTGCGCTGCTTCCCTGGCATCCATGCCTTCAAAGAGCACACGGTTTGTCATTTCCACGATCGGCATCTCCACATCATATTTTCTGGCGAGCTCGAGCCCCGCCTTCGCGGAATAGACACCCTCGACAACCTGATGAACTTCCTTCATCGCCTCCTGCATGCTCTTTCCCTGACCCATGAGATAACCGGCTCTGCGGTTACGGCTGTGTCTGGATGTACAGGTGACAATGAGGTCCCCGATGCCGGACAGACCGAAGAGTGTTCTTCTGTGAATGCCCATTTTCTTACCGAGACGGGCGATCTCCTCGCTTCCCCTCGTGATCAGCGCCGCCCTGGTGTTATCGCCGTATCCCATGCCGTCCGCAACGCCTGCAGCGAGGGCGATGACATTCTTCAGCGCCGCACCGAGCTGAATGCCCTTCATGTCAGGGCTGGTATAGACCCGGAAAACAGGCGACATGAAAACCTTCTGGACATGGACGGCAGTTTCCCTGTCGTGCGCGCCGGCAACGATGGCCGTCAGCATGCCGCGGCCGACTTCCTCGGCGTGACTGGGTCCCGACAGTATGGCTGTATTGGCCTGCGGGATCTCCTCTTCGATGATGTCGCTCATGGTATCCAGTGTTTTTTCTTCTATTCCCTTGGCCAGGCTGACGATGAGCTGTCCCTTTCGTATGCTGCCGCTCATCTTACGGCATGTGCTTCTGACCGCTCCCGAAGGCACGGCCAGCACCAGCATGTCCCGTCCTCTGAGTGCCTCGTCCAGATCAGCGGTAAAATGCATGTTTTCCTGAAAAATCACGCCCGGGAGTTTGTCTCTGTTCTCATGTGTCCTGCGGAACTCCTCCGCCTCTTCTTCCCGATGCGACCACAGCGTAACTTCATGGCCGTTGCTGCAGAGAAGCCAGGCGATTGCCGAGCCCCAGCTCCCCGCGCCCAGAACGCTGATTTTTTCCATTACAGTCCTTTTGCCCTTCTTTCCTTTTCTTCCTCGACATTCTTCTCATGCGTAAGGAAAGTTCTCCGCTCGAAACGGCCGAAGAGCCTTCTGATATTGGCCCGGTGCTGGAAGATGTTCAGTGCGGCAATGATCCAGATTATCACACACATTTCCGCAAGTCTCGGCGCCGTCATGTGATACCATCCGTTCAGGCTTCCGACCGTTGTTCCGATCGCAAACTCCAGCGAGAGGCAGATGGAGCCAAGAGACACAAAATGAGTGGTGAAAAAAATGGCGAAGAAAACGATAATGCCGATCACAATCCAGCGCCAGTCGCCGAAGGCAATGATCATGCCTGCGGTGCAGGCGATGCCCTTGCCTCCCTTAAAGTGCATCTGCACAGGAAAATCATGACCGAGAATCACACCTGCCGCCGTCCAGATTTTCAGCAGAGGAAACAGCTCCGGACTGCTGTTTCTGAAGATCAGCCAGGTAATGATAATCGGGACGATGCATTTCGCTATATCGCCGCCCAGCGTAATCATGCCTGCCTTGAATCCGAGATTCCGCAGCATATTGGTCGATCCGGCGTTGCCGCTTCCGACCGTGCGGATATCAATGCCCTGCGACTTGCTGTACAGATAGGCAGTCTGAATAATACCGAAACAATAACCGATCAGCAGACAGATGATTCGTGCAGTCATTTTTCCTTATCCTCTTTTTCTCTCACGATAAACCGGATCGATGTGCCGGCATAATCGAAAGCTTCACGGATCTGGTTCTCCAGATACCGCGTATATGAAAAATGCATCAGTTTCTTATCATTGACAAAAATCACGAAGGTCGGCGGTTTCACCGCTGCCTGTGTCATGTAATAGATCTTCAGACGGCGTCCCTTGTCTGACGGCGGCTGCTGCATGGCCATGGCATCCGTCAGGATCTCGTTCAGCACACCGGTCTGAATCCTGAGCGTCGATGCGGAAAGTACCCTGTCAATGGATTCGAACAGTTTCGGAAGCCTCTGTCCCGTCAGTGCCGAGATAAAAATAATTTCCGCATAATACGCAAAAGAAAGCGTGCTGTGGATTTTGTCTGTGAATTCTTTCATCGTGTGATCCGTCTTGCTGACGGCATCCCATTTGTTCACGGCAATGATCAGGCCCTTGCCTTCATTATGGGCAATGCCTGCGATTTTTGCATCCTGTTCGGTGATGCCTTCGACGGCGTCGATCACGACAACGGCCACATCACAGCGCTCGATGGCAGAAACGGTGCGGATCGTGCTATAACGCTCGATATCCTCCGTCACTCTGCTCTTTCTTCTGAGGCCCGCGGTATCGATGAAAACGTACTCACGGTCTCTTCTGCGGACAACCGTATCAATGGCGTCTCGCGTCGTGCCGGCGATGTCGGAAACGATCACACGGTTCTGCCCTGTCAGCCTGTTAATAATGGAAGATTTGCCGACGTTCGGCTTGCCGACCACCGCAATCTTCGGTGTGTCATCCTCTTCCTCCGCCGCATTCATGTCCGGGAAATGGCTGATCACGGCATCCAGCAGATCGCCGAAGCCGGACTTTCCTTCCGACGAAATCGGGTAGGGTTCACCGAGTCCCAGATTATAGAACTCGTAGACATCCATCTCCTGTTTTTTGAAATTGTCAATTTTGTTGACGGCCAGAACGACCGGCTTTTTGCTTCGCCGGAGCATGTCCGCCACTTCATGGTCGGCATCGGTCAGGCCCTGGCGGGCATCCGTCATAAAAATAATGACATCCGCCGTCTCCATCGCAATCATCGCCTGCTCCCGCATCTGGGAGAGAATGATGTCCCTGCTTTCCGGCTCGATACCGCCCGTATCGATCACGGTAAAATCACGGTCGAGCCACGATACATCCGCGTAGATTCTGTCCCGTGTCACACCGGGTGTATCCTTTACAATGGAGATTTTCTCTCCGGCAAGCGCATTGAAAAATGTCGACTTGCCGACGTTAGGTCTCCCGACCACTGCCACTATCGGTTTGCTCATACATCTGTCTCCTTTTATGTTCCGTTCCCTTTTCGAGTCCGAGAACGCACCGGACGAATACATCCCCGCCTTCGTCTACCACACGGACCGGTGTGCCCACGGCACGCTCGGCCTGTTCTGTTGTCACATCATCAAGAAATACATTCTCGCCGGAACGAAGCATATTGCAGGGAATCAGCACTTCGTCCCCGAGCGGCCTGTCCGCCCCGTTGTCCTGTCCGGATGCACCGGCTTTCTCCTGAAGCTGCCTGATCAGATCCTGTCCTGTGATGAGACCCGACACCGTAATTCTTGATCCGAAAAAGTCATTCCTTACCGGAACAACTTCCGCCTGAACCTGAGGATAACGGTCCGAGATGAGGCCGCACAGCTTCCTGATGGTGTCTGAAGCGAGAAGTCCCGTGGCAATCGTCACGCGCCGTGCCGGCAGGCTCTCCGGATCCGGCAGCTCATCCGATGACAGGTACTGCCGCACCTCATTCTCCAGAAGACGCAGCATGCCGACGCCGTTTTCAAGCTGCAGATAACCGTCATACCGGTCTTCTTCAGGAAGCGGCCGTTCGGCAAGCAGATACCACTCATCGGAAGCATGCACAAAATGAACGCCGTGTGCAGGAAAGATTCTTCTCTGCCACGACTCGATCAGATCGATTACCTGCGACGCATCCTCTTTCGTGAAAGGCTCCAGCGGATAAAGACCGTCGCGGAATTTTGAGAGTCCCACCGGCACAACCGAAACACTGCGCAGCGCCGGCAGATAAGCGGTGAGATCACTGATGCTCCGTTCGAGCTGTACCCCGTCGTTAATTCCCCTGCAGAGAACAATCTGGCCGTTCATCTCGATGCCGGCATCAGCAAGCCTGCGCACCTTCGGAAAAATCTCCCCGGCATGCCTGTTGTTCAGCATCCTGACGCGGAGCTCCGGATCGGTGGTCTGAAAGGAAATATTGATCGGTTCCATCCGGTAGCGGATGATCCGGTCGATATCGTGATCGCTCATGTTCGTGAGAGTCACATAATTGCCCTGAAGAAAGGAAAGCCGGGAATCATCGTCCTTGAAATAAAGTGTCGGACGCATCCCCTTCGGCATCTGATCGATGAAACAGAAGATGCATTTATTGCGGCACGATCTGTAATCGTCCATCAGGCCGCTCTCAAAATCAATGCCGAGATCCTCATCCGGGTCTTTTTCAATCTCCAGTTCCCATTCCTCACCGTCTTTCCTGCGAATGAGAACCGTGATATTCTCCTCTTCCGTAAGAAACTGATAGTCGAAAATATCCTCGATTTCCCGGCCATTGACGGACAGAAGCGTATCGCCCGGTTCAATATTCATTTCTTCTGCTATACTGCCCGGATGAACGCTCCGGATCCTGTGTCCCTGTTTCTGCATGAACGTAAAGTCCTGTCCGCCTCGATTTTCCGCCGGGTGTGCGTTTCGTTTCCGCGCACAGACCGATATTACCGGCATTATTACCCCATATGATACCAGTCAGAACTTCAAAAGACAAGTCAGTACATTGACACCCCCAGAACCTCATGCTAAACTGTTTTCGGCTGTGTTCTGCCGTACGCTGATGTGCAGGAAGGTCCGAAAAAAGCCTTTCATCAGCATCATGCAGAGCGGCCGTTCAATTCCATATTCGCGTTCTGATATACAAGGAAATCTGTACAGATTCGGAGGCTTACATGTCAGTAACAAAGTATCTGCTTAACTCTAATCCTGTAGCACCGATGAAGATTATCGCCCTGCCGGGATGCACTTCATTCGCCAGAACAATAGATGACTATCTCGTTCAGTTCCGTAAAGCCATCATTGACGAAAATCCAGCAAAGAAAGACGTATACGGATATTCGGAAGGTTCCTACCTTCTTGACGTTGATCTGCCCCGTTTCGGAAGCGGTGAAGCCAAAGGCGTCATCAAAGAATCCGTCCGCGGCGTCGACCTCTATATTCTGGTTGATGTGTGCAATTACAGCATCACCTACCAGCAGTTCGGCGAGACGAATCATATGAGTCCTGATGATCATTTCCAGAACCTCAAAAGAGTGATTGCCGCCGTCAACGGCAAGGCGCACAGAATCAACGTCATCATGCCCTTCCTTTATGAAAGCCGTCAGCACAAGAGAACAAACCGTGAGTCACTCGACTGTGCCATCGGTCTGGAAGAGCTCAGCCGCATGGGCGTGACCAATATCGTCACCTTCGATGCCCATGATCCTCGTGTGGCAAATGCCATACCGCTGATGGGATTTGATAACTTCTTCCCTACCTACCAGTTTCTGAAAGCGCTGCTCAAGTCAGAGCCTGACATCCGTCTGGACAACGATCATCTGATGATCATCAGCCCCGATGAAGGAGCCATGTCCAGAGCCGTCTATTTTTCGAACGTCCTCGGCGTCGACATGGGTATGTTCTACAAACGGCGTGATTACTCCCGCATCGTCAACGGCAAAAATCCCATCGTCGCCCATGAATTTCTCGGTGATTCCGTCAAGGGAAAAGACTGTATCGTTATCGATGATATGATTTCATCCGGCGGAAGCATGCTCGACGTGGCAACGCAGCTGAAGGATCGGGGTGCAAAGAACGTATATGTCTGCACGACCTTCGGTCTGTTCACCGACGGGCTGGATAAATTTGATGAGTATTACAAAAACGGCATCATCAGAAAAGTCATCACGACGAATCTGATCTACCAGACGCCCGAACTCCTCTCCCGTGAATGGTACGCTACGGCGAAGATGGGGAAATACGTGGCAAGCATTATCGATACGCTGAATCACGATGTCTCGATCAACAAAGTCCGGGACAATACGGAGAAGATCAACAAGCTCGTCAGACGCCACAGCAGCGGAAAATAAAAAATCACGGGGATGCCGCAGATTCTGCGGTATCCCCGTTTTTTATCCCGCGTACCGTTTTTTATCCCGCGTAGGGAAAAGCATTGATATAATGACGGACCGTACGCTTTTCTATGGCAATCACATCGAACCGGCAGGGAACGGAAAGGTCTGTCTGATGACGGACACGGTAATAGTCCGCCACTCTTGAGATGGTTCTCTGCTTGGCAGGCGTGACAGCCTCTTCCGGCCGACCCGCAGCTGCCCCGGCTCTGTATTTGACCTCGGCAAAGACCAGATATCCCTGCGGATCCCATGCGATCAGGTCGATCTCTCCGGATCTGCACCGGAAGCTGTGTTCCAGAATGCGATAGCCCTTCGCCTCAAGGTAGCGCGCAGCCAGCAGTTCATAATCACTGCCGGTTTTTCTTTTATTCCGACCGCTCATTTCGCCGCTCATGACGCCGCCTTTCCCGTGACCACACATGAATTTCCGTCTTTTCCGCTGTTCCGTCAGGCTTCATACAAAATGGGTGATAAACGTTTTGCGATGGATCGGGCAGGGACCTGATTTTTTCAGCGCAGCAATATGCTGCGCTGTCCCGTATCCCTTGTTCGACGCAAAATCATATCCCGGCCAGACTTTTTCGTACTGCACCATCAGCCTGTCCCTCGTCACCTTCGCCATAATGCTGGCTGCCGCGATGCTCTGGCTTTTCGCATCTCCTTTGATGATGGAGACCTGTCTGATGTCGTCAAGCCCGGGGATGTGGACCGCATCGACGAGCAGAAGGTCCGGTCGCACCGAAAGCCCCCTGACAGCCTCACGCATAGCCTCAAAGGTAGCCTGCAGAATGTTGATCTCATCAATTCTCTCCGGCCCGGCCTCACCGATGTGCCAGGAGATGGCTTCCTCCCTGATGACCTCATAAAGTTCTTCCCGTCTCTTCGGCGTCAGCTTTTTGGAATCATTGATATGAAGAATTCTGGCATCCCGGGGAAGAATCACCGCGCCGGCCATCACAGGGCCCGCAAGCGGTCCCCGTCCCACCTCGTCGATGCCGCAGATATACTGTGCCTCAGGATATTTCTTCTCAAATTCACAGAGTGCTTCGACTCTTGCCTTTTCCTTTTCCAGCTTCTCCGCACGGCGTGCAGCCGCCTCTTCCTTCTTTGTCATGCTGTTTATTCTCTCTTTCAGACCTGCTGCCATGCCTGCCGGTCACATGCCGGCTTACCGGATTTTCTCCGCCGGAATCCTGACATCCCGGTCCAGTGTGATCCGTCCGAGTTTTCCCGAGCGGAATTCATCCAGCATCATGCCGGCGGCTCTCTCAGAGGAGACGATGCCGCCTTTTCCGATCATACCTCTCCGCTTCGCCACTGCCTCGAGAATATCGGCCGGTGCCATGCTGTCATCGGCCGCGATACCGTATCTCTCCTCCAGGCGTCCCGGATAATCCTTCTGAAGCAGACAGATCAGCTTCAGGACAAGTTCCTCGCTCTGCACGACATCGTCGCTGACAGAGCCGATCATGGCCAGCTTCTCTCCGGCTTCCGGATCCTCAAACTTCGGCCAGAGAATGCCCGGCGTATCCATCAGATCAAGGCCGCCGTTCAGATGAATCCACTGCTTCCCCTTCGTCACACCGGGGCGGTTGCCCGTCTTCGTCGAGGTACGTCCCGCCAGCGAATTGATAAAGGTAGACTTTCCTACATTGGGAATACCGCAGACCATGGCTCTCACTGCTCTGTTCCGCATACCGCGGGCGGCATCCCGCCGGATTTTGTCCCTGCAGGCATTCATGACGAGCGGCCGGATTTTTTTCAGAGAGGCCTTCTGCCTTGCATCAGCCGCCAGCACCTCCGCTCCGGTCTGCCTGTAAAAATCTGTCCACTGCCTGTTCTGCGACTCATCCGCCAGATCAGCCTTGTTCAGGATAATCAGCCGGCCTTTTCCTCTGCCCATCTCCTCGATGTCGGGATTTCTTCCGGAAAGCGGCACCCGGGCATCAATCAGTTCTATAATCAGATCGACAAGCTTCAGATCTTCCTGCATCTGCCGTCTGGCTTTTGTCATATGTCCGGGATACCACTGAATATTCATGATAAACCTCACCTTTCTGTCCGTGTCTCAGGCATGAAACACGATGATCATCACGGCAAAACGGATCACGACGGCGCAAAGCCGATTTTGCCGACCGGATGTACACAGAACCAGATGGAACCGACAATCATACTCTCATCCACGTTGCCCACAGAGGCATACCGGCTGTCCTCGCTTCCGTTTCTGTTATCACCGAGAACAAAATACTCGCCCTCCGTCAGCGTTACCGGATCCGCCGCAAGCCCCGGATCCAGCACTGACGGAAATTCATCGCCCTTATAGGTCTCTCCGTTAATCAGCATCTGCCCGTTCGAGATCTGTACCGTCTCCCCCGGCAGACCGATGACCCGCTTCACATGCAGGGACGACCCGTTGTCACTCTCTGTCCGGAACACGATAATGTCTCCGCGCTGCGGCGTACCGATTCTGTAGGCCATCCTGTTGATCAGCCACACCTCACCGTTCGAGAGCGTCGGCTCCATGGAACTGTCCGCGATCTCCACCTCACGGCAGAACATCCTTGCAGAAAAGAAGGCGATCAGCACGGTCAGCAATATGCCCATGAACCAGATGAACACATGCATGAACCTGGAAGAGACAGCAAACCTCAGGGCAGGCTTTTTCGCCTTTTCTGCCGCCTTTTCCTCTTCTTCCTTCAGACGCTGTGCCTCCGAATTCTGCCAGTCCAGCTGTTTCTGCAGCTCCATCTGTTCAACCGTTCTGGGAAATTTTCTGTTTTTCTCTGTATCCGGATTTCTGTCGGGCATTTTTCTCCACCAGGAAACATACGGTAAACAAAAGGGACTCAGCTGCCTGAGTCCCTTTACCTCTTCAAAAATCAACCTGTAGGCCGTAATTACTTTACGATCGCCTTAACCTTGGCAGCCTTGCCGACACGGTCTCTCAGGTAATTCAGTTTTGCACGTCTTGCCTTACCCTGACGAACTACCTCAACCTTCTCTACGTTCGGAGAATGAAGCGGCCAGGTCTTCTCTACGCCGACGCCGTTGGAAATCTTGCGGACGGTGAATGTCGCACGGTTGCTTCCGCCCTGCTTCTTCAGTACGATTCCCTCAAAGATCTGGGTTCTCTCGCGGTTTCCCTCTTTGATCTTGTTATACACACGAACGGTGTCGCCTGTATTGAACTGAGGAACCTCTGTCTTTAACTGAGCCTCTTCGATTTTCTTGATAATGTCGTTCATTTCAATCTCTCCTGTCCTGTCCGTATCCCGGCACCGCTTCCGGCGGCTCCTCCCGGTCCGGACCTTTGTTTATCCGGATGCTCTTATCACCGATCAGCGTGACAGCGGAGCATCACTGCAGCCTTCTTTTTGCCGCAGACTTATGTAGTATACAGCAGTATTACGATAATTGCAACAGTTTTTCCCGGACAGAAATCGCCATGCCCGGAATATCTCTGCCTTCCGTCTCATCCGGGAGCATCTCCTCTGCGATCACACGAAAGCCCTTCTGTTCCAGCAGGCTTCTCATATGAGCAGCGGCTTCACTTTCTCCGGCCGTTTCCTGATCCGATACCAGAAGAATCACCGCCGGAGTTCCGTTCCCTTTAACCTTCTGGAAACGCTCATCCTCTGTCATAGCTCCCGGTGAGCAGGCAAAAATCGCCAGATCGTTTTTCTTAAACTGCCACCCGCTCTTTATCAGCTTTCTCCGGTCAAAGCTGAAAACCTCGCCGAGCCGGCTGACGGCATTCAGAAATTCCGCACCTGCCGCTGATGCTTTGTCTCCGCCGGCTGTCAGGCAGAAGACACGATAGTGATTTTTCAGAAGATCCGGCCGGCGTTCCCCGGTTCTTTTCAGAGACTGTTCCGCGCGCCATGCGGATACGGCGCTGTGATCTCCGGAAAGAAGCACATCGGGCACCTTTCTTCCGCGCCATTCCACAGGTCTTGTGTACTGCGGATATTCCAGCAGATTGTCCTGAAGCGACTCAAAACGCGCCGAGTCCTCATTCGGCAGCACCCCCGGAACGAACCTGGATACGGCATCGATCACGACAGCCGCGCCGAGTTCTCCGCCTGTCAGGACATAGTCCCCGATGGACAGATAATCCGTCACATATTCATCCAGCACCCGTTCATCAATGCCTTCGTAATGACCGCAGAGAAGAACCAGATCCTTCTCTCTGGCGAGCTCTTCTGCCTTTGTCTGCGTCAGCACCGGCCCCTGCGGCGTCAGATACACCACACGCGCTCCCGGTGCTTTCTCCTTAACGGAGGCAATGGCGCCGGCCACAGGTTCAGCCTCCATCACCATGCCGGCACCGCCGCCATACGGATAGTCATCCACACGGCCGTCCCGCCTCGTGGAAAAATCCCGGATATTGACGGTACTGACCCGGAGCACACCCTTCTTAATCGCGCGTCCCGTGATACTGGTGTTCACTATGCCGTCGATCAGCTCCGGAAAGAGTGTAAGTACATAAAAATTCATAGTTCTCCCCGTTTTTCATCCGCTGTCCGATCCGCACGGCTTATGCCCGGACCGGGCTGCCCTGACCCGGGCAGAAATCCATGCATCAGCGGATCGCAGAAGAGCCGGAGCCTCCCTCATTCATATATTCCTGAAGAATCTGCTTCAGCATTTCCGGATCGGATAACATCTGAAACGTGATGGCAAAGATAAATCCCCATAAAACAAGTGCAATGCCGCCGGTCACAATGCCCGCGATGGCAAAGCCTTTAGATCTGGAATCAAACTGCCCCGGATTTCTGTGGATCTGTACCAGCGCAATGATGCCGGTCACCACGCCGGCGATGCAGGGGATCAGATAGAAAAATCCGAAAAGCAGAGACAGGATGCCGAAAGCCATGGAAATGACGGATAAGGTATTGGTCTTTGCACCGCCCGGCTGTCCGTTCCAGCCGTTGTTCTGGTTTCCCCAGCCTGAGTTCTGCCCGTTCCACTGGTTCTGACCGGGATCTCCGTTATAGCCGTTATTCCACTGGTTTCCCCACTGTCCCTGGTTATTCCACTGGTTCTGGTTCTGATTTTCCCACCCGGACGGCCCGCCGGACGGGTTCTGACCGTTCCAGCCGCTCTGGTTTCCCCACCCGGACGGCTGTCCGTTCCACTGATTCTGACCGTTTCCGCTGCTGCCGTTATAACGCTGATCCGAACTGGAACCGTTTTCGGAACCGGAGTTCCACTGATTCTGATCCTGGCCGTTCCCGGCATCTGCCTGTGCGCGGTTCAGATCTTCTACCGGATGCCACCGGCCGTACTGCCAGTATCCTCTGCCGGATCCCATATTTGAATCTTCTGATGCGCTGCCTTTATCTGTTCTGCTGTCCGCAGACGTTTCATCCGCGTCCTGCATGCCGGCGACCGGTCGGCCGCATGTACTGCATGCCTTCGCATCATCAGGAAGGTCTGCACCGCAGTACTGACATTTCTTCATAGATCAGTCACCTCCGTTTTTCATCAATAAGGCCCGGAAGAAGGTGTACCGTCATCCTGGCCGCTGTCACGTCAACGTCAATGATACACGCTTTAACAGCCGGAATCAACACTTCGCCGTACTCGTCCGACTGAACCGAATACACATCATTTGCCCCTGTCTTAATCACATCTTTCAGCGTTCCGAGCTGTTTTCCGTCCTCCGTAAAGACACTGATGCCGATCAGGTCCGCCGTGTAGTATTCATTTTCCTTCAGCGGAACGCCCTTCTCTCTGGGAATGATGATGTCCCATGAGCGGAAGCGGTTCGCCTCATCCATGTCATCGATCCCCTCAAGCTTCAGAAGAACCATATTCTTGAAATAGCGGACCTGCTCGATCGCTCTTGTTTCTCTGCGCGGGCCCTTCTCAAGGATCACTTCCTCCAGATTCCCGAAACGGCGGGGATCATCCGTCAGCGGATAGACCTTCAGTTCTCCGTGCACACCGTGCGGCTGTGTCACGCTTCCGATTCTCAGAAACTGTTCCATGGTTTCCCCTCATCTACGTCTTCCTTACGAAGGCTTTTCTCTTCCTGTATTAAGCCCGATGGCTTTTTTCGTTCAGGCAGACCGTTTTATGCGTGCTTCACACGCTGAAACGGTCTTCCTGACGACGGCTTAATACAAGAATATCGCTGCCGCACTGCACGCACGGTCAGCGATACTTTTATTCTACGATCTCAACAGTAACCCTTTTATCGATTTTTGCGGATGCGGCCTTGACGACGGCGCGGATTGCCTTGGCAATTCTGCCCTGACGGCCTATGACCCTGCCCATGTCTCCAGGAGCGACTCTCAGCTCAATCGTGATCTCGTCGTCGTGATCGACCTGGTTCACTGTAACTTCATCCGGATTATCAACGAGGGCCCTGGCGATCACTTCAACCAGTTCCTTGATCATTGCAGCACCTCCGGTGAAGTCAGGTTACTTTTCAATGCCAGCAGCCTTGAAAATCTTGCCTACAACAGCAGTCGGCTGTGCGCCGTTGCTGAGCCATCTCCTGGCAGCTTCCTCATTTACCTTGAAAGTGCTCGGGTCGGTATTCGGATCATAGGTTCCGATCTCCTCGATGAAACGGCCGTTACGCGGTGAATTAGCGTCAGCAACGATAATTCTGTATGACGGTGCCTTTGTCTTGCCTACTCTTTTTAAACGAATCTTAACCATGGTGATGTTCCTCCTTAAAAATATGATTTCTGAATATATTGAAATTTATTCTAATCTCTTCGCGGATGTGCCGTATCTGAGAGATTATACCGTTATCACCGGACCCGGCTTTTCCGGGATTTTATGTTCAGCCGAACGGAAATCCTCCGCCGAAACCGCCGAACATGCCGCCCATACCGCCGCGGCGCCTGCCTTTTTTCATCATGCCCGGCATCTGTTTCATCAGCTTTCTTGTCTGACTGAACTGCTTGATGAAGCTGTTGACGACGGAAATGTCCACCCCGGCGCCTTTTGCAATTCTCTGTTTGCGCGACATGTTGATCAGATCCGGATTGGCTCTCTCCTGAGGCGTCATCGAATGAACAATGGCTTCTGTTCTCGCCATCTGCTTTTCATCGATCTGTCCCTCCAGATCCTTCATTTTGCCTCCCATGCCGGGAAGCATGGAAAGAACGCTCGACAGGCCGCCCATTTTTCTCATCTGTTCCATGCTGGTGAGATAGTCGTCAAAGGTAAAATCAGCCTTCCGGACGCGCTTCTCCATCTCACGGGCTTTTTCCTCATCGACGCTGGCCTGGGCCTTCTCGATCAGGCTCATCATATCGCCCATGCCGAGAATCCGGGATGCCATCCGGTCCGGATGGAACTGCTCCAGGTCATCCATTTTCTCGCCCATGCCGGCATACATGATCGGTTTGCCGCAGATCGCACGGATCGAAAGCGCGGCACCGCCACGGGTATCGCCGTCAAGTTTTGTCAGCACCACGCCGTCCACACCGACCTGATCATTAAAGGTCTTCGCTACATTGACGGCCTCCTGACCGGTCATCGCATCCACGACCAGAAGCGTCGTGTCGACGGATACTGCGTCTCTGATTTCTACCAGCTCATCCATCATGTCCTGATCAATCTGAAGCCGTCCGGCGGTATCGATCAGAACAACATTCATACCGTTTTCACGGGCATGATTCACACCGGCTTTCGCGATATCCACCGGCTTCTTTCTGTCACCCATGGAAAAAACTTCCACGCCGACTCTGTCGCCGTTTGTCTGCAGCTGTTCAATCGCGCCCGGCCTGTAGACATCACAGGCAACAAGAAGCGGTTTTCTGCCGCGGCCCTTTAACTTTCCGGCGAGCTTTGCGGCCGTCGTTGTTTTACCGGAGCCCTGAAGACCGATCATCATGATGACCGTCATCTCATTCGCATTTTTCAGCGGCAGCTCCGTCGTATCCGGTCCCATCAGATTCACAAGCTCATCGTGAACGATCTTGATCACCGTCTGTGCCGGATTCAGGCCGCTCATGACATCCTGTCCCACGGCCTTTTCCTGCACCGTGTTCACGAACTTCTTCACCACTTTGAAGTTCACGTCGGCCTCTAGAAGCGCCATCTTGACTTCTCTCATGGCCGTTCTGACATCGGCTTCCGTTACGGTCCCCTTGCTTCGGAGATTCCGGAATACGTTCTGCAGTTTATCGGTTAAGCTTTCAAATGCCATTTATAATTCCTCAAGAATTTCAGAAGAGATCGACCGGATCTCTCCGAGTCTTTCCTTCTCGTCCCTGCCGTCCTCCGTATCTGTCAGCTTCTGAATCTCACGGATGTCACGGCGGATCTTCATAAACTTCTCCACCAGGTGAAGTCTTTCCTCGTACTCCTCGAGCTGACGGTTCGTGCGCCTCATGAGATCATGCACACCCTGGCGGCTGATGCCTTCATCCCGCGCCGCCTCCGCTTCGGACAGATCATCAAAATTGATGGCCCTGTAGACATTCCGCTGATGATCGGTAAGCAGCTCACCGTAAAAATCATACAGATACGATTTTTCAACAAATTCTTCCATATGTCAGCTCATCCGTTTCAGCGGCTCAGATCATGGCTCAGCCATACAAAATGGCAGGTACGCTTCAGACGTACCTGCCTACTATAAAACAATATCGGACCGGAGTCAAGTATTTTTGCTTGACTCGTCTTCGGCCTGTTATTTTTCACCCGGCGGCTGCCGCACGCAGCCGTCTGCCGTTCAGCTCTCCTCGCGGCTTTCCAGTGAAACGTACTGCCTGTGATGGCCCACATACTTGTAAGCCGGGCGGATGATTTTGCCGCCGCTGACAATCTCCTCAAGTCTGTGCGCAGACCAGCCGGATATTCTCGCCACGGCGAATATCGGCGTGAAGAGTTCCTTCGGAAAATCGAGCATGGAATAGACAAAGCCGCTGTAAAAATCGACATTGGCGCAGACTGGTTTAACGAGACGTCTCTTCTGCTGCATACACTCTTTTCCGATTTGCTCTACTTTCTCATAAAGCGCATACTCATCCTGCAGATCCTTCTCAATAGAAAGCTGTTTTGCATATTCCTTGAGGATGACGCATCTCGGATCCGACAGGGTATATACCGCATGACCCATACCATAGATCAGCCCCGCGCCATCAAACGCCTGATGATCGAGAATCCTGTTCAGATAATTCCGGATCTCCTCGTCACTGTCCCAGTTATGGACATTCTTTTTGATGTCCGCAAACATCTGAAGAACTTTCAGGTTGGCGCCGCCGTGCTTCGGTCCCTTCAGAGAGCCAAGCGATGCCGCGATGGCAGAATAGGTGTCCGTTCCCGTAGAGGAAACGACGTGCGTCGTAAAGGTCGAGTTATTTCCTCCGCCGTGCTCCGCGTGCAGGATCAGTGCGATATCCAGCACCTTAGCCTCAAGCTGTGTATACTGGCCGTCCGGGTGGAGCATCTGGAGCAGATTCTCTGCCAGTGACAGTTCAGATTTCGGATTCCTGATCACAAGGTTCTGCCCCTGATGATAATGACGGTAGGTGTGATAGCTGTACACCGCAAGAAGCGGCATTTTCGCGATCAGCGAAAGTGACTGTTTCAGCACATTGCCCACGCTTGTGTCGTCCGGATTATCATCATATGAATAGAGCGTCAGAATGGACTGCTGCAGAGAGTTCATCATATTCCGGCTCGGTGCCTTCATGATGACATCGCGGATGAAATTATCCGGCAGTCTGCGGAAGCTGCTGAGAATATCAATAAAGTTATCGAGCTCGCTCTCCGTCGGAAGCTCGCCGAACAGAAGCAGATAGGTGATCTCCTCAAATCCGAATCTCCGGTTGCGGATTCCTCTGATCAGATCATTGATGCTGTATCCTCTGTAATAGAGGCGGCCTTCCGCGGGGATCTTCTCACCGAGACTGTTGGCCTGAATACCGTTGACATCAGAAATCTCCGTAAGTCCTGTCAGCACGCCGCGTCCCGTATTGTCACGAAGGCCTCTCTTCACTTCATATTCCACGTAAAGGGAAGGATCAATCGCACCCGTTTTGCTGCTCTGTGCGACCAGTTCCTTCAGTTCACTGTCAAGTTCTTTCTGACTGAGTCCCATTCGCATCGTCCTTCCTTCTATACAAAAACTGGCTAACCGTCAGAAAACTTTTCTGACAGATTAGCCATAAAAGCCGGAAATCAGACTTGAACTGACGACCCCCTCATTACGAGTGAGGTGCTCTACCAACTGAGCTATTCCGGCGCGTGCCGAAGCACAAAGTTCATTATACATATCTGAACTGAAATTTCAAGAGAATTTTTCCGCTCAGCATTCTACGCGGTTCCGCCCGTTGCGCTTTGCCCTGTACAGTGCCTCATCAAGGCGCATAAACAGCGTATCGGAAGTATCTTCGGGTCTGGCTTCAACCACGCCGATACTGATGGTGATATGGCCGGCTCCGCTGAAGCTGTGACGGTCGACCTCCGCACGGATGCGTTCGGCAACGGTCATGGCATCCTTCATCGGCATCCTGTCGAAAAGGCATACGAACTCCTCGCCGCCCCAGCGGCCCAGAAGATCCGTTTCGCGAATCTCTCCCGACACCACGGAGGTCAGCTCCTTCAGGACAGAATCTCCGATCAGATGGCCATACGTATCATTGACCTTCTTGAAGAAATCAATATCAAACATCAGCACGGAGACACAGATGCCTTTTCGGCATTCATCCAGCAGCTGACTGATTTCCTCGTCGATTTTTCTCCGGTTGGCTATGCCGGTGAGCTGATCAATAACCGCCAGCTTCTCCAGCTCACTGATGGTCTGATTCAGCTCTTTCGTCGTCTGTTCAAGGAAGGTAACAAGGCGCTCATTCAGCGGGATCATCGTCCGGTTGATCTCGTGAAGCTCCCTGTCATGACTGAAGGCAATTTCGGTATTTTCCTTCGGTCCCTCGCGGAACCCGACCACGATCATCGTGCTGTTCAGGACGCCTCCGCTGTCACCCTGCTTCATGATCTCGCCGAAGCCGTATCCGGTGCACACACTGTCCCTGATCTGATGGAAAACCGATACCTCGCGGTCCGCTTTTTCATCGCCGAGAAAAATCCTGCGGTTCAGGCACTCATAAAGGAGAACCGCCTGCGGACGGAATGCGGCAAGCTCATTGGCTGAAGCAAGTGAATCTTTCAGCACATATTCCGGCTTGGAATAGGAAAGGCAGACCTTCTCGCCCTCTTTGATCTTCAGCGAACAGCGGAGGGCTCCGTTTTCATAATGATGAATCGGCACACGGGCGGACATGATTTTTCCTGTCTGCTCCAGCAGCGGGAAAGCGCACGCATTCACATAGAAATAATCATCCCTCTGAATATTCAGATAATTAGAATACAGATATGCCGCCGGTCTGTGATCGATTGTCTCCACAATACTGTCGTTTTTTACACCGGTCACCACGTGCATCATGCCGAGCGGTTTCCATCCGAGATTGCACCTCACATAGATGCTCAGATCGCGGCCGCAGAAGGCAGCCGCAAGAATCGCCTCATGATACACACCCTTTTCGGTAAATACGATGGAAGTATCCGTCTGCAGATTTTCCGCACCCGCCTCCGCTCCGAAAAGCGGCGTCCCGGGATAAGCGCCCGACACCACATCCAGAAAATCCGACGGCAGAAGGGACCCATTGGCGGTCATAACAAGGATGCCCCGGATATCGCTGAGATCACGCGTCTCCTCCAGATACTGATGTCCTGCTTCCTCCGGCGTCATCTGATGGCAGTCCATGACACGGATGTCCACGCTGCTGCTTTGCAGAAGAAACAGACTGCAGACCGTATGGTTTGAGAGTAGCATACCGGGTCCCACCGAATCCAGTAGCGTCATCCCGAAAATCTGCATATCGGGCAGTGCCTCATGGATTTCCCTCACATGCGGACTGACATCCCGCAGATAAGGTTCATACATGATCATGACACGCTGCGCAGCCGAACCGTATGACTTCATTTCCCTGATCTGACTGATCATATCGCCGACAGTGAAGTTCTCTGTCAGACTGAATGTTCTCTGTATCAAAAAAGGCCCCCGGTCTCATCCGAAATTGTACAGTGTCAGATGTTGCACCATAATTTACCGACAAACACAACCAATTCAGAACTATTTTACAACATTTTCGCAATAATATACAAATACTTTCAGGGTAAAATTTTGCAGGCGTTACTGTTCACTCTTTGCCAGCCACTGTCACACATGGAGACTTCCAGCCTCGACACGCTCTCGCTTGTCCTCGGCCTGGGAGTCTCCATGTGTGACAGTGGCTCTGGCGTACGTCTGAACTGTAACTTGCAGGCGCGCATCATCCTTTTTCCTGTTTTCTGACTCTGGATCCCCTGCCGTCACGCTTCGCCAGCCTGAGTCTGTTGAGCGTCACTTCTTTCCCATGAAAATCAATGACGAGTTCCTTCCGGTTTGCAACAAAGTATGCCGCTTCCACGCTGTCGTTCTGTGACAGACGGATGCCTCTCGCTCCGATGGCATTCTTTTTCTTCTCCGGAATCTCGGAGACAGGGAATCTCAGGAAAAATCCCTCCGTCGTCTGGAGGGCAAGGGAATCGCCGTCGTCCGAAAAGCCGACAAATACAACGCTGTCCTGATCATCGGAAAGTGCCGTTGCCGCAACCGTCTTTCTCGTCACATTGAATTCTGTGCCGGGAACAGACTTGATCATGCCTCTTGCCGACACAAAAACAAGACTGTGACGGATCACTTCCTCCATGGAGGCGGCAAACAGGATCCTCTCCGATTCCGTGGAATAATTGCAGACATTATCGAGCGGCGTTCCCTTGTCGCGGAACTTCGTAAACGGCAGATCCTTTGCCTTCACGGTATGCATCACACCCCGGTCGGTGAACACGCAGATTCTGTCCGTACTCATGCAGCGGAACACAAAGCGGTTCTCACCGTCGGCCGCCTCCTGGTTCTTCAGGTAAACGGACGGATCAATGGTTCTCGCATAACCGAAACGGTCCATAAGGAAGACAAGCGCTGTCTCTTCTTCCTCCTTCTCCTCGATGACCGGCGTATCGGCATTGGTAATCTCCGTTTTTCTCGGCTTTGCATATTTCTTTTTAATGGCCTTCAGATCATCCAGAATCACATCGGCCATCGTATCGTAGTCATTCAGAATTTTCTCATAGCGCTCTATTTTCTCAATAGTTTCTTTGTTTTCTTTATAGAGCGCGTCGATCTCGAGTCCGATCAGTTTGGCGAGACGCATGTCCAGAATGGCCTGGGCCTGTCTCTGGGTGAAGCAGAGTGAGGCAGCCTGTTTCCTGCTCTTCTCACTCTTAAAGTGAATGCCGTCCGTCACACCCATGGTCAGGCAGTCTTTCACCATCTGCTGGTTCCGGCTGCCGCGGAGGATCTCTATGATCAGGTCAATCACATCGACAGCCCTGATGAGACCTTCCTGAATCTCCTTTTTCTCGATTTCCTTCTCGAGAAGTCTCTGATATTTACGGGTCGTCAGATCAAACTGAAAATCCGTAAAGCTCTCAAAAATCCTGCGGAGGCTCAGCGTCTCGGGTCTGCCGTCCACAACGGCGAGCATGTTCACCCCGAAAGTATCCTCCAGCTTTGTTTTCCTGTAAAGAATATTCCTCACCCGCTCCGGATCCGCGCCCTTCCTCAGCTCCAGAACGATGCGGATGCCGTCCTTGCCGGACATGTTGGAGATATCGGTGACCTCGGGCAGCTCTCTTTTTTCAACCAGATCCGCCACGTCGAGCAGGAACTTTCCGATGCCCGCGCCGATCATGGTATACGGAATCTCCGTGATCACAAGCAGCTGTCTGCCGTTCTTCCCCTTCTCCAGTACCGTTCTGCCGCGCACGCGGATTTTGCCTGTGCCGGTCTCATAGATCTGCTCCAGTTCGTCCTGGTTTACGACAATGCCGCCTGTCGGAAAATCCGGTCCCTTGATATACTTCATTAACTTCCGGGTCGACATATCCTTGTCCCTGATGAAGGCACAGGCAGCATCTGCCACCTCCCCGAGGTTGTGCGGCGGAATGCTGGTGGCCATGCCCACCGCAATGCCGTCGGAACCGTTGACAAGAATATTCGGAATCCGGACAGGAAGCACCTCGGGCTCCTTTTCCGTCTCATCAAAGTTCGGAACAAAGTTCACGATATCTTTGTCCAGATCCTTCAGGAATACCTCCTGCGTAATCTCCTGAAGTCTCGCCTCCGTATATCGCATCGCCGCGGCGCCGTCGCCCTCGATGGAGCCGAAGTTTCCATGGCCGTCGACCAGCGGAACCTCTTTTTTGAAATCCTGCGCCATCACCACAAGGGCGTCATAGATAGAGCTGTCGCCGTGCGGATGAAATTTACCCATCGTATCGCCGACGATACGCGCCGACTTTCTGTAGGGCCTGTCAAAATAAGTGCCGAGCTGAATCATATCGTACAGCACTCTTCTCTGCACCGGTTTCAGTCCGTCCCGCACATCGGGCAGCGCCCTTGATACGATGACACTCATCGCATAGTCGATATACGACTTCTGCATTATCTCGGAATATTCGGATTCTATGATTTCTTCCATGTTTATCCTCAGTTATGTCTGTTCCCGGATGATCCGTTTCCGTCCCGGATCTGTTTCACTTTAGTTTCTGTCTGTTCCTGCACGTCAGGCTTGCGCACGGCCGAACTGCCTTTCCGGCGCCGGTCTGCCTGTCCTTACACGTCCAGTTCTGCGTCTCTGGCGTGATCGTAAATAAACTGCTTTCTCGGCGGCACATCGGTTCCCATCAGTACACTGGTCACCTCGGAGGCCATTCTGGCGTCCTCGATTTCCACCCTGCGCATCCTGCGTGTCTCAGGGTTCAGCGTCGTATCCCAGAGCTGCTGCGGATCCATTTCACCGAGACCTTTGTAACGCTGAAGCGTAAACTTCTGCCCTGCATGCTTCTTCCGGTATTTCTCCAGCGCCTTGTCATCATACAGATACTCGCTCTTCCCCCTCGCCGGAATTGTCTTGTACAGCGGCGGCATGGCGATATAGACGTGGCCCTGATAGATCAGCTCCGGCATGAAGCGGTAAAACAGCGTCAGCAGCAATGTTGCGATATGCGCACCGTCCACATCGGCATCCGCCATGATGATAATCCTGTTATAGCGGAGCTTCGTGATATCGAAGTCGTTGCCGTAGCCCTCGGAAAATCCGCATCCGAACGCGTTGATCATGCTTTTGATCTCGGCATTGGCAAGAACCTTGTCGATGGTTGCTTTTTCCACATTCAGGATTTTTCCCCGGATGGGAAAAATCGCCTGGTACATCCGGTTTCTTCCCATCTTCGCGGAGCCGCCGGCGGAATCTCCCTCGACGATAAAAATCTCGCACTTCGAAGGATCTCTCGACTCGCAGTTGGAAAGCTTGCCGTTCGCATCAAACGAATACTTCTGCTTTGTGAGCATATTCGTCTTTGCTTTTTCCTCGGTCTTACGGATCTTCGCCGACCTCTCCGCACATTCCAGAATGATCTTCAGTGTGGGCAGGTTGCGGTCGAAATACCGGACCACTTCCTCGCCGGTCACCTTCGCCACTGCACGCGCCGCATCAGGATTGTCCAGCTTCGTCTTTGTCTGACCTTCAAAGCGCGGATCCGGATGCTTGATGGAAATCACGGCCGTCATGCCGTTTCTGATATCCGATCCCGTGAAATTCGGATCCTTATCCTTCAGTACGCCGATTTCGCGGGCGTAGCTGTTCATAACCTGGGTGAACTGCGTCTTGAAGCCGGTGATGTGCGTACCGCCCTCCGTATTGTAGATATTGTTGCAGAAACCCAGCACATTCTCCTGGAAGGAACGGACATACTGAAAAGCCGCCTCAACGACAATACCGTCCGACTCGCCTTTAAAATAGACGGGCTCATGCAGCGTCTCCTCGCTCTTGTTCAGTTCCTTCACAAATCCCGTGATGCCGTCCGGCTCACTGAAGGTGATCTGCTCATCCCTGCCGTCTCTCTTATCCTCGAAAAAGATGACCAGCCGGGGATTCAGATACGCCGTCTCATGAAGGCGGCTCTTCAGATCCTCGGCCGAAAATCTGGTTTTTTCAAAAATCTCCGCGTCCGGCAGAAAATTGATTTCCGTACCTGTTTCCTTCGTTTTTCCGATTCTAGGGAGCAGGCCGTCCTTTTCCAGCGGCTGCACCGGGACACCCTTTTCATAGCGGTCGTGCCAGATATAGCCCTCCCGTGAGATCTTCAGATCCATATATTCTGAGAGCGCATTGACCACGGAAGAACCGACGCCGTGAAGTCCGCCGGATGTCTTATAGGCATTGCTGTCGAATTTGCCGCCCGCATGCAGCGTTGTCAGCACGACCCGCTCTGCCGGCATGCCCTTCTCATGCATGCCCGTGGGGATGCCGCGTCCGTTATCCTTTACGGTACAGGAACCATCCGCCTCCAGCGTCACGGTAATCTCCGTGCAGTACCCTGCCAGATGCTCATCCACCGAGTTGTCGACAATCTCGTAGATCAGGTGGTTCAGGCCCCGCCGGCCCGTGCTGCCGATATACATCCCGGGTCTCATCCGGACCGCTTCCAGTCCCTCGAGAACCTTGATACTGTTTTCATTGTATGAATTATCTGCTGCCATGAGCAACTCCTTGTCTGTCTTCTGCCATCCGGTTCTTAAAAAAGATTCTCGTCCGAGGAAAGCTCCGTGAACGAACGGATATACCGGTCCGATGCCGCTCTGATGGCTTCCTCATTTTTCCTGTTTCGCTGATCATAGACTCCCACGGCACGGAAGCCGCCGGCCTTCGCACCCTGAACACCTTCCAGAATGTCCTCAAACACCACGCACGCCGCAGGCTGAATCCGTGTATCACCTGTCCTGCCGGTTGCCTCATTGATCCTTGCCAGCGCATACCTGTAAATCTCCGGGGTGCCCTTGTCCGCTCTGACGTCATCAGAAGTCACAACGGCCTTCATCATCGGCAGGATACCCGTTCTTTTCAGCGCCGGCAGCACCAGCGCGCGGTCGGATGAAGTCGCTACTGCCATGGGTATGCCGCGCTCATACAGTCCGCGGACATAGGTAAACACGCCTTCCTTCAGCGGAAGCCGGCTGGCATAAGCGTCCATCGCCATATCGATCCACTCCTGCACAAGGTCCTCCGGCTTGTCCTTCAGATGAAAGCGGCGGATCGTATACACCGCAATCTCCGAAGACCTCATCCGGTTGATTTTTATGGCGTAATCATCAGGCACATCGATGCCCCTCTTCGCCAGAAAATCTATATCGATCTGATCCCAGACGCCCATGGAATCCAGCAGCGTACCGTCCAGATCAAAAATCGCACAATCAAAATCCATGACATTCCTCCGACATTTCCGGATCACAGTGTCTACAGTATAAAAACAAATGTTCTATTTTGTCAACCGGGGGAGCCGCTTCACCGGTCTGCCGTGCCCAAAAGCCGGCAGGCAGCGCTGCTCAGGGCAAAAAAAAAAGCACTCTCGAATGAGAATGCCTGAAAAAGTGCAGTTGGTATGGGAATCGAACCCATGTTTTCGCCGTGAGAGGGCGACGTCTTAGCCGCTTGACCAACCAACCGCTGACTATATTATCAAATTGCTCCGATAAATGCAAGCCCTGAATTTAATTTTTTTCAGTTTTACTGTCTGCCGGAACGGATCCGGATGCCATTCACCGTGACATTGTCGGTGACGGGGATCATCAGATACTCCACGCCGTCGATGATCCGTGTCTCAATAAGGTCGGTCCTGGCAGAGTCGACGGAGATTTTTACATCGTCGGACTGAACGGTGAACTTCCTGGTGCTGGCAAGATTCGAAGCCATCAGTTCACCCTTCTCACCCGCTTCTTCATCAAAGGCCTTCTCAAAATCGGCCAGCTGATCCGCATCGGCGCCGCAGTTCTGGACAAAGCGAAGACATTCCTGCTTGTCCAGAGGCGTCGGTTCGGGCTCTTCCTTTTTTCCCTCAAGCAGGGCATTCAGATTTTCATGCACCGTTTTGGCAACGTCAAAATCACAGCGGTCGCTGAAGGTTTCCTCGATGATCGCGTCGAAGGTCTTCTTCTGTGCCCCCGCCGTCATCGGCACCTCAACACCGAGGAGATTCTCCGTGATCTCAGGGTGCAGGATTTCAGGATTTTTCGAATAATACAGCAGGCTGTGAATATCCGTGTTTCTGTCATTAAAAGCAGGAAAAAGAAATCCGACCTCCGGCATCTGAACCATCCAGTCCTGAATGTTCTCGCGGAAACCGTTCTTTCCGGAATCATAGACAAGGCCCGGCTTCGACAGAGACACCGGACAGATGGCACAGAGGATGAAATTGTAGACATAATCCGAGGCATCCGTCATTTCCAGACCGTCGGAGGCCTTTCCGGGCACATCATAAGCGCCGAAGGCTGCAAGAATCAGATAATTTTCCGCATACAGATAGGTATCGATCACGCGGTCATAAAACTGTTCCAGCAGTTCATCGTCTTTCAGCTCTGAATCGCGGAGCGCCAGAAGTGCCGCCTGTTTTCCTCCCTCCGCTTCCTCGGCGAGGGGGAAGGCCAGATTCAGCAGATTTTTTCCGATCTGGCCGGACGTTGTCTTGCGCAGAATATCGGAATACTTGTGGAGTTCCTCATCCTGAAGAGAAAGAAACGCGTCACGGTTCTCGGCAACCTTCTGCTTGTGGCCGTCCACATAGCAGCCGCAGATTCGCTGGATTCTGGTGTCGTCGGCCTTCAGTGTCTTTCTGATCTCTATAACTTCTTTTTTGTTCATGACATCATTCTCCGTCTTCCGTGGTTTATATCGTGTTCAGATGCAGCCGTACGATACCGGCTGCACACCTCTGTCAGTCGCTGACATCCTGATCCATGGCAATCACAATCTTCAGATCAGGATACATCTTCTGTATTTCATCATGAATCGCATAATAGGTGCCGGCCATATCCGGATCATCGAAGGACATCACGATATCAAACCGGAGCTGCCTGTCCTCTTTTGAGTAATAGAAGGCATGCATGGATTTCACATACTGATGCGCCATGACCGCCTTTCTGACCTTCTTCTCTTCTTCTGCAATTTCCTGACTTCTGGTGTTAAGCGAATATATGCCGATGCCTGTCAGAATAATCTTATCTTTTACATAAATGGTGGTCGTAATGTTTCTGCAGAGCCGGTCGATCTGATCCGCCGTCCAGGTATCGGGTACGGCAATATGTACGGAACCGACCCATTTATCCGGTCCGTAATTGCTGAGCACCAGATCGTAAACGCCGTGCACGCCGTCAATTTCCGCAATGTCGGCTTTGATCTTCTTTGTCGCTTCCGTGTCGTAGCGCTCTCCGATCATCTGACTGATCGTTTCCGTGAACATCTCGATGCCTGATTTCAGAATGACCACAGAGATGATCACACCCAGAATGGCTTCGAGGCTGATACCCGCCGTCAGGTAAATGATCGCCGCAATCAGCGTCGATGTGGAGAGCACGGCGTCCAGCAGGGCATCCTGACCGGAATTCTCCAGCGAATCGGAATTCACTCTCTTACCTGTTTTCTTAAAGAACATCCCGAGAAAAATCTTCACGACGACTGCCGCCGCCACGACGATCAGGGCCACGGCGGAATAATCCGGTACAGCCGGGCTGATCAGTTTCTTAATCGACTCGATCAGTGACTCCACGCCTGCATAAAGCACAATGAAGGCCACGATCATCGCCGAGAAGTATTCCATTCTGCCGTATCCGAGCGGATGCTTCCTGTCGGGCATCCTGGCGGCAAGTGTCGTTCCCACAATGGTCACGACCGACGAAACGGCATCGCTGAGATTATTTACCGCATCGAGCGTGATGGCGATAGAATTCGAAGCTATGCCGACCACAGCCTTGAACACAGCCAGCAGCACATTGGCGATGATGCCTCCGATGCTTGTCCTGACGATGGTTCTCTCTCTGTTTTCCTCGCTTCCCCCTGTGCGGTGGAAGTCTCTGTCTCCTCTGAGTGACATCCTTATCCTCCTCCCGGGCCCCGCTCCCCGGGGCTTTTCCGGGCTTTTCTTCCCGGCGCTTATCTTCTGTATTTCAACGGCAGATCCTGTCATCTGCCGGAAATTTTACCTGCCGCACTGCCGTCAGATCAGCCCAAGCTTCTGAAAGGCATTCGCCAGACCGTCCTCATCGATCGGATCTGTCACCAGGTCCGCCCTTTCTTTAAGCTCATCCGAACCATTGCCCATCGCCACACCGCAGCCGGCAAAGTCCATCATCTCAAAATCATTCGGCCCGTCACCGAAGGCAATGGCATCTTCTTTACTGACACCTGCGTCCTTCAGATACAGCTGCATCCCGTAAGCCTTGTCGATGCCCCGGATCGTTATCTCTCCGTCTGATCTGTCGGATATCCGGAAACTGGATTCCATGACGTAAAAATAATCTCCGGCTGCCTTCCTGATCTCATCAATGCCGGCATCCGCTTCATAATAGGCCAGTTTGTTGACATCCTGCCTTTTCCACGGTTCATTGTCTTCCGTAATCTTTCCGAAGAGCTTTTCCCGTTCAGCTGTCGTGCCCGGATCTCCGCCGAACATCTGCCTCTCGCAGTGAATAATTTCCGAGGTGCCGTACAGTCCCGACCGGCACTGCAGGTAATATCTGGCGTGAACCGATGCCAGAAAATCAACAAGATGCGCCAGATGTTCCTGATCGATAAAATGTTCTTCCAGTACACGGCCGTTCCGCTCCACATCCGCACCTGCCCCGCAGACCATGCCGCTGAACAGTCCCGAGTCCCTCAGCATCGGATAAATCTGGGTTCTGGTCCTTCCGGTGCAGAGCACCAGCTCATGCCCGTTTTCCTTTGCTTTCTTCAGTGCTTCAGCTGCTGAAGAAGGCAGCTGACCTCCGAAAGTTGTCAGCGTACCGTCAATGTCAAGGAAGATTACCTTTTTTCCGCTCTTCGTGCTGTTTTCTTCCTCCCGGCATGATTTTTTCCCGGATCTGCTCCTGTTGGCTTCCGCCAGTGCCTTCACGACAGCGCCGTAATTTTCCGGTCTGTGCGGCCACACGCAGTACGTACAGTCGCGTACCACCGATCCGTCCTTTCTCTTCAGCGTTTTCGGCGTTCCCGGACAGGGATCTGCCAGATACAGCGGACAGTAACAGAACAGGCAGTTAAAATCCGTCAGTCCGCTGTGACAGGGAAAATATCTGCAGTCTCTGTTTTCAAAAAATTTCCAGGAATTTTCCATCTCTTGTACCTCTGTATTCCATATCCGTCTGTGCAGCAGAACATCGGGACAACATGCGCCGCGCTCCGTCATACGCCGCATCTACAAGGCATGATGATAGTACAGCCCCTGAATCATGTCAAAGATTTTCGGGTAAAAAAAGTGCTCCCGCAGTTTATGCGGAAGCACCTGTATTCTGCTGCTCACATTCTGTTTATCATTTCAGCTCACGAGGGACCGGAGCATCTCCTCCGTTGTATCATGGTCCTCACCCAGTGCCAGTGAAAGTTCACAGGTCACGATCTCTCCCAGTTCTCTCAGGTATTTCTCATCGATCGATGTAAACTTCCTGCCTTCATCCACTCTTCTCTGACGGCGTATCACCAGCATCTTGATCATACGGATCCAGTCACTGAAATCCGTATTGCAGAGCACCTCACGATACCGTTCCTCCCGGAACTTTTCATTATCAATCTTCATCTCAGGAAGTGTACTGATTCCGGAAAGAACTTCCTTTGCTTCATCAGAGCTCAGGATGTCTCTGATTTTCACCTTCTGATTATCCACAGGGCAGTAAATCACGCTCTTGTCGGAAATCACCGGGTGAAGGACATAATACTTTCTGTGTCTGTCACATCCCGGAATATTAAGCTTCGTCACATCATAAACTAAACAAGGTCCGTCTGATCCATAAACAATATAATCGCCTTTCTTGTACATTTGTGCCTCACTCTTCTTTTATGTACACTAATCATTTTTTCTTTATTATTATAGCAAAAAATCATGATTTTAGTAAGAACGACTTTCTCAGTTAATTTAAACCGGATTCTCACTATTTCCCACGGGCAGCCCAAAAACATCGGAAATATCATATAATTTCAATTTTGCCGCCATTATTGTTGTATACTGATTGCTGAAAACAGCGGAACAGGATGGAAATGATGATGCTGAAAGAAGATCTGTACAGAGAATTAAAATCGAACGAAGGTTCTGTCATGTCGGGACAGCAGCTGGCCGATCTGTACCGGGTTTCCAGGACCGCCGTATGGAAGGCTGTCCGTTCTCTCCAGGAGGAAGGTTATCCGATTGAATCCGTCGGACGGAAGGGTTACCGCATCGCAAAGGGGACGGATCTGCTCACGACAGACGGAATCCGTGCCTTTCTCACTCAGCCGGACCGGATAGAGATCCGGGTATTCCGTACCATTGACTCTACCAACGGGGAAGCCGAGAGAATGATAGCCGACGGCTTCCGTGGCCCGGCACTGCTTGCGGCAGAGGAACAGACACGCGGACGCGGCCACAACCGCAGTACCTTCGAATCCCCCGCGGCGAAGGGCGTATACATGACGCTCCTGCTGCCGCTCAGGCTCCCCTTCACGGAAGTCAGCTTCATCAGCCGCGCTGCCGCTGATGCCGTCACCGGAACCCTTTCCGGGATCTGCCGCCAGAACCTGGGAAATGCTGAAACAGCAGCGCAGCAGTCCCACGAGATTCACACAGAAAAAATCAACGACATCTATGACGGAGACAGAAAAATCGGAGGCATCCTCTGCGAGGTACTTGCCTCCGACCTTGAATCCGGCTGTATTGACGTGGCTGTTATCGGGATCGGCATCCATCTGGACGGTCTGCCCGCCGGTGTCACCCGTGACCGTATCACGGCTTCCATCACCAGCCGGCTGTACCGGAGTCTGTACGACCGGTCTGAAGATCCGGACGTATAAACAGTGCCGGTTTACAGTCCGCTCTTGCTCTCGAGCGTAAAGGAAAAAGCCACGCCGTTGTCGTAATTTCTGACACTGCACTTCTGCTGGTGCCTGTCCATGATGGCCTTCACGATGGACAGGCCGATGCCGTTGCCTCCGTAAGCTCTCGTGCGGGCGCGGTCCACCTTGTAAAACTTCTCCCAGATATGATCAATGGCATCCGCCGGAATCGGCTTGCCGGAATTGAATACGGTCGTCGTAACGATGCCGTTATCTTCCCGGCAGGTCACCTCAATCGCTTTTTCGCCCTCACAGTGATGGATGGCATTCGTCAGATAATTCGTGACCACTTCTTCGATCATGAATTCATCGCCCCAGACAAAAAAGCCCTTCGAATCATCGAAAAGAATGCTCACGCCGGCATTTTCCGACATGACCTTCAGCTTCGCGATCACCCCGTCGATCAGTTCCGTCAGATTAAACCGGTCCATCTCAAGCATGTCGTTGCCGTTTTCGAGCTGATTCAGCGTCAGAAGCTGGCGGACCATGTTGTTCATCTTCGCAGACTCATCGATGATGACATCGCAGTAGAAGTCTCTGCTTTCCGGGTCGTCATTGACATTGTCCTTCAGCCCTTCCGCATACCCCTGGATCAGGGCGATCGGTGTCTTCAGCTCATGAGATACATTGGCCAGAAACTCCTTCCGCATCTCATCCGTCTGCGTCTTCTCGGCGATATCCTTTTCAAGCTTTGCGTTGGCACTCTTCAGTTCTCCGACTGCCTTCTTCAGCTTGTCGCTCATGGTGTTGAAATTGCGTCCGAGTTCCCCGATCTCGTCCTCACTCTTTCCGTTATAATGAGCATCAAAATCAAGCTCCGCCATCCGTTTCGACTGTTCGGTCAGCTGACGTACCGGTTCGACGATTTTTCTGGACAGAAACCAGATCACGATGGTCCCGATGACTACGGAAACGATGCCGATATAGATATAGAAGCTCAGGGAAATCCTGGCCGCGTCATCTATCTCCTCGATCGGACTGTAGACGATGTAGTAATCGCCGTTATTGAGCATGCCCCAGAGTTCCAGGTAAGTCAGCCTGCTGAAGCGGTCCTGGATTTTGATCAGGTGATACTCACCGCTGTCTTCCAGCACCTCGGTGTTATCATCTTCCATGCCGAGTACGTTGCCGAACAGCCGGCCGGCCATCATTCTTCCATCCTCCGCATTGGTGACAATGTTCGTCAGCGAAGAATCCGTGACAGAATACGTCAGTCCGTTGGCCGAACAGAATCTCTCGAATGCCTCTGACACATCAAAAGATCCGTCATCTCCCTGCTTTCCGCCGGAAGAATTGACCATCGACCAGCTTTCCTTCAGAATCTTCTTTTTATGATAGGCATAATAGTCATCTATGAAAAAGAACTCATAAACACCCATGGCAACGAGTACGATCACCATGGTAAAAATGAAGGTAAACGCAACTTTTTTCTGAATGGAATGTTTCATTCCTTCAATCCCCCCAGGCAGCGTCAAGATCTGATATCACCCGATGAAAAAGAATTTCCGAAAACATAAAACAGAAAATATTCAGGATAAAAACAACATACGGATCCGTACCGAGATGTACGGCGTCTGCCTCCGCATATTCATAGCAGACGAACACTGCCGCACCTGCCATGGCCGCGACCGCAAGTCCGATCAGGACACGGACCAGCATCACGGATTCCGTTTTCCCCATTCTTAAAAAGAGGAGCAGGATCAGACCGCAGAGAACCATCAGAATGCCGCAGAAAAAAGATACACTGATGCCGGGCAGCGAAAACCCGGGAGCAGATACGCTTCCCGTATCTGCCGTAAAATGCCATGTCTGTGCTGTGGCAAAAACCGTCAGCAGCGCGGGAATGATCACAAGCAGGTCAAGAATCACCGCCGGTCCGGAGATATGCGGCCGTGGCATTGCGCCCGCCGTCTCGACATCCTCAGGGACATCCTCCCACGAATCCAGATCCTGAGATGCATTCACATGAACCGCATTCTCCGTATCCGTCGTGCCATCCGGACTTTGCTGCACGTTTTCTTTCCTGCTGTCATCCTTCCGACTGTCGTCCTTCTGACTGCCGCCCTGCTGACTGTCGTTCTTCTGACTGCCGCCCTGCTGACTGTCGTTCTTCAGATTCCCGTTCTTCAGATTTTCGCTGCTCTTTTTCTTCCTTTTTCTGCTGCTGCCGCTCTTTCCATTATCCCGGTTTTTCGCAGATCCCGCCTCTGTCTTTTCTTTTTCTTCTGTAGCGTCTTCCGTTTTCGCCGTACTGCCATCGCCCGGGATCCATGCGCTGAAATCCCGTTCGAGTTCTTCCTTCCAGGCCAGATCCTCGGAGGAAGGTGCTTCCGTCGTCTGCGCATTCCGGCCGGCCGGTTCTCCGTTCGCCGGCCTGTCCGCAGGCGCCTCAGCCGCTTCGTCCTGTCCTGCCGGCTGTTCTGCCCTGTGCTGCTTCAGCCATGCCTCATCATCGAGCCGCACCTGTTCCATCCATCTGCTGTCCGCTGGCATTTCTTCAACATACAGGGACTCATCCATTGTTTCGTCATCCACAGGAGTATTACCGTCCTTGCGCAGTGCCGTCATCTGAATTCCTCATTTCTTCCTTGTCTTAGTCTCAGTAAAGATTGTTATTATCCGTCCCTGTTTCCGTGACAGCCGCCGGCATGCCGCCGGAAGCTGTACCCGAACCGCCCTGATTTCCGGAAGTATTCGTATTGCCGGAAGTGGAGC
>Ga0256406_1000459_pt1 | contig 74374 bp, 96 predicted proteins | sample RumenRJG_03DNA_FD_185986 | JGI IMG/M metagenome (GOLD analysis project Ga0256406, IMG submission 185986) | Bovine rumen microbial communities from Lethbridge, Alberta, Canada - RJG_03 | ecosystem: Host-associated > Mammals > Digestive system > Stomach > Rumen | place: Canada: Alberta | collected... | reverse complement strand
AAATAGGAATCGAAGAAAGATTTACGGATTCCGGATTCTTTCTCTGTAAGCTTCCATAAATCTTCAGGAGGCATAGCTAAAACATCAAGAATCTCTGCTTCGGCAACTACCTTTTTCATAGGAGCAGTCTCATAGATAAGCAAGGAATCGACATCCTTCTTAGCAACACGTGTACGGTACTCGAACTTCTTGCTTCCATCTAAGATCTTTGCTACATATTCCGGCTTGATGGATAACACTATTTTTCTCTTCATACCATTGCCTCCTACTTCAGTGATTTAGTGAAGGGAGATTTATCAAATGTGAATGTCCATCTTTCCTATGCCTCCTGTTTTCCTCCTTCGGTGCCGACCAATTCGGTCCATGTGTACTTTCTGCCCGGCTTCATCTCCGGGAAATGGTTTCCCCTCTTCGTGAGCAGGATATCAATGGTTTTTCCGTCGTCAAGCTTCGCCTCGACATAATTGAAGATGGTATCGGCATCGGTCTCGACCTTCTCGACCGATACGATGTGGCCGCTCTGTTTTCCGAAGTAGGATATGAGAAGGTGCCTTTCCGCTCCGTCCGGAATGATTCCGTAATTCGTCTGTTCTTTCATGGCTGTTTGCCTCCTTATCTGAACGCCACTATTGTATCAGAAGTAATCATATAATGTCAACCATATACTTAACATTTTATAAGAAAAGGGGTGCTTTTTGGGCATCCCTTGGCATAACGTGCATACCGATCCTCAGAAGTCGGACGGACCGCCCTGATTGTCCGGGACGATTGCGAACCAGTGGACCTCGTAATGATAGGGATCGGTGTGGGAATTCTCCGTCTGTTCTACCATGTAGGTCGTCCACTCGGACTTCATGTGGACATAGTTCAGAAGATAGGAATCTTCGCCGGTGCGGATGGTGATGTTGATGTCGTCGTCTTTGTCGTTTTCGATGGCAAGATAGCCTTCGACTTCAAGGAGCTTATAATTGTTCCTGAGATTCATGGCAGTGAATCTGCGATAGATGGAGAAGTTGTCCGCCTGACTGCGCAGATTGTAATTGACGACATGGGAGGCCTTGCAGCCGGTAAGACTCATGACAGCAGCCGCCAGTGTCAGCCATTTTCTGAATTTCATTGGTATTTCCTCCTGTGTACTGACTCGTCAGTCGGAGCAGATCGGGCACCTGCCGTCGAGAAGCATGTAGGTTCCCTCCGGCAGGAACGCTTTCCCGCCTTTGAAAACGGTCTCGTCCGAGAAATAGACGATGATGGCGCAGTTGCTTCCGGAGACACTGGCGAAATTCCAGTCCTTGATCCGGACGCATGTTCCGCCTTTCGGACCATCGAAGATATGGACCTTCGTATAGCCCCACTTTGGCTTGTCTTTCTTCTCCGCAGAGACTTCGCTCTGTTCCGGTGCGGAGGCGGATGCGGTATCGGCTTGGACACTGCATCCAGCAAGTGTGAACAACATAGCAATCGCCAACAGTAATTTCTTCATGGATATATATCCTCCTGTTTTTCGTTTTCTTCGAGCTGTCGGATTTCCTTCTCTGCCTGATCGAGATGTCTTTTCGCCTCCCGATAGGAGAGGAAGTTCAGACCGATGAGCATGAAGGCCGCCAGCGTGACGAGAATATAGAACGTGACGTCATACGCCGTATCCACAGGATGGAGAGCCCGATAAAGCACCGAACCTACATAGAGGGCATCGCTCAGTATGTATATGACGGCGGATACGGCTCTGTTGCGTATCCTGGATTTTCGCACCATGGCTTTCAGTTCTTCGGAACGCTTCATCGGAATCCCCCCCTTGTGGCAGTTTACGATACTATTATACTTCTTCAGTCGTCGGTGTCATCTCAAGATATCGGCTGATGAAGTCCTCGTCGGAGAGCTCCTTCTTCATCTTCCAGACAAGAAGGGCCTCGTTGTTCTTTCTTGTGGACTTCGGGATCTTGTTTTCCATATAGTCATCGAAGATCTTTTTGTTTTCGAACCACGTAAGGGCAAGAATATAGACGTTGGTCATGACCTTGTAGGCGTTGCTTCGGAGATACTCCTCTTCCGGTCTCTCGTGGTCTTCCCAATAGGCATCGGATACTGCATCGATGTAGGCCTCTCTGATCTTTTCGTTGGTTTCGCCTTTTTCGTCCAGCCAATCGGCGGCTCTCTTCTGGATTTCCGCATCGATACGGAGACCTTCGTCATAAAGCTTGGCATAGGTCATGGATTGGCGCAGTCTGTCCTTTTCTTCGTCATGGATGCATTCGAGAAGGCTGTTTTCGATGTCGATGGAGAATTTCTTTTGGGAATATTCCGGGTGGTTGACAGGGACCTCGAATGAGGAATACTCCCATGGGAATTCTGCGTCTGATGAACGGATTCTCATGTCGACGTTCATCTTTTCCACGTTGATGGAGCCGATGGAAAGCGTGTAGACGGCATTTCCATGCCGGAAGATGACCCACTTCTTCTGCCAGAATTCCGGCTTCATGAAGTTCGCCCGGATTTCCTCGATATCTGCCCGGACAAGCTGTGTGCTGACCTGACCGGCGCGTTTTTTTGTTTTACCCATTTGTTTTTTCCTCTCTTTTTCGGATGGCACTTCTCTAATCGTCGAATCGGAAGACTTCCGCCATTTCCTGATCGGACAGCTTCAGCGCTTTGCGGATGCCGCGCATCTCCTCCAGCGTGAAGTCGCTCTTGCCGTTCAGCTTGTGGCTCAGCGTAACGGGATTCACCCCGATCTCCTTTGCGACTTCCCGACACGTCTTTTCCCTGAGGGCGACATGATAGAGAAACATCTTTTTGTTAACCATTTGTGTCTCCTTTCGTTTGGTTACGGCATAAGTATAAACCCGTATTTGCATTTTTGTCAACAGGAAATGTATTTTTGCAAACATTGTTTTATTTTCCGCAAACAAAAAGCCCGGGTGTTGCCCCGGGTTCGGATTTATGATTGACGGAACTTTATTTCTTGTTCTTAGTCTCTTTGGCCTTTATGAGTCGTGCTCTGTCAGCCTCGGAGAGCTTCATCGTTTTTATCAGATTTCCGCTTTCATCGTAGACTTCGGCATTTCCGTCATCGTCAATGATTGTTCTGAATTTTCTTTTCATTTTTTAGAAATCCTTCTTTCTTTACATAGGCATCCATTCTCAGGAGCCTCGGATAGGCGTTTGCTTTTGCAAAATATGCCCGCCATCCGTTGTATGTCATACCGGCATCGACCAGAGTATCGTTCCGTATCATCTTCTTCATCTTGTGATAGATGTAGCGGTCGGAGTCCATAGTCGGAATCACGAGATTCCCTATGAACCTTCTTTTGAGAAAAGGAACGCCAGCGGAGAGTTTCACGATTTTCAGTTTTGAAGGATTGACCAGAATCTTCAGTTCCCGGAGAACTTCTTTCATACCGCACATGGCTTCGGCTGATTCTTCTCTTGTGCGGTTTATAAGGTAGGAATCGTCCATATATCGGCCATAGTGCAATGAATGCATTTCGCAATAATGATCATATTTCGAGGCGAACCATACCGCGGAGATCTGAGAAAGCTGAGACCCAAGATTCAGGCCTTCCATGACATCGATGACTGTGTGGTAGAAAGCTCTCAGGCGGGCATCCATCGGCTGTCTGTCGATCATAGCGAAGAGTACTTCATGGCTGATTTCGGGGAAGTAATGATGGAAATCCATAACGAGGGCATATCCTTCTTGATTCGGATATTGCCTCGAATAGGCAAGGATATGGCACTTCAGCCTTTTCACGGCGAAGTCTGTCCCTTTGCCACGTAAGGTAGCTCCGTTGTCGTAGATGAGTGTTCTCCGAAGCATCGGAATAAGGCAGTTTTCGCAGAAACATTTCTCAGGCACTCTCTCACGTATATGCGTAGCGGTGACCACTCTGACCTTCCCTTTTCTGATGACATTGAATTTCGTCGATTTCTGAACCTTGAAGCAATCATTGTGAAGAGAAACGTAAGTTTTCGCTACTTCGGTAAAGGCATGTGCTTTGTAATTGATGACCGAAGTTTTCCATCCGACATTTCTGCAGCACCCTTTGTATGCCTTCCATAGATTCGAAAAAGTGAATACTTCATCGAATTCATAGAAATGCTGGTGAGATTTCCTTTTGACCATTCGGCGCTGATACCGGCATTCCCTTCTCTCAGAAGATGTCATATTTTCTTTCCTTTCTAGGAGGAATGCTTTGCACCCTGCTATAGCGCAGCAGCAGGCTTCGGGACTGCCATGAAACAAGGCGGTGCGTTGCTTTCCTTGCCATGCAAGTAGCGAGTCGACAGCCCGAGCTGCAAAGCTCAATTTTTTGATTCGTAAGGATCGGGATAAGAACTCCTTTGCATGATCGGCACTGCTTTCTCCGCTTTCGCGGATACTCGGTCTGGCACGAGAGAAAAGGAATTTCCTCTCTCTGCAAATCATGGCACGACGCGATTGTTGTTGTTGGCATTATTGTTGTTGATATTGCCCGAAGAGTTAACGAGTAATACATTGTTGTTATTGTTATGATTAGGCGAGCGCAAAACAGAACGGGCGACTGCGGATGCGCAAATTTCAGCCCTTACCCCTTATCTGAAATCTCTATTGAGACTGAGATAACTTCTTGTCATCACTGCTCATCACGCCTTTGAGGAGCTTGCGTTCGGTATCGATTCTGATGCCTAATTCGGCAAGCTCCTTGTCTGTGAATTTCTTTTCTGTGATTGCCTCATAGGCAAGACCGGCAAGCATATCCATAGACTCATACTCTCCGATAGCTTCTGAAAACTTTTGTTTTCTGATGCTTCTTCCTTCTTCGGAGCGATTATCTGTCGAGTTGGCAATAGAGATACATTCATAGGCTTTCTTTGCGTAGCTGAACAGATCGAGACTGAAGTAGAAAGTAGCGGATTTCGGAAGCTTCTTCGCCATACGATAGGTAAGAACTAGGATTTCCCTGGCATTATCTAAGAATGCTACCGGGGATTCTTTTCTTTTCCATTTCGGTACTGACATTGTGTTTTATTTTTTACGGCTTCTCTGCCGCCCTTGCGGACGGCAGATTGGCCAGATTAAGGATTACATAGCAAAGCATGGCACGACGCGATCGCTGGAGTTGGCATTATAGCTGCTGATATCGCCCGAAGAGCTAACGAGAAATACAGTGCTGCGACCGTTATGATAAGGCGAGCGCAACCACCAGTATTGATAGGAAGTCGGGCTGCTCAGAGGTGCTCTTCTGAAGTCATTTCTGCTTGTATACGTAGCAAAAAGGCCGAATTGTCCTCCTGTCGTTTCCCCCGCATAAGAAGCATTATTGAAGTAGCCAGCTCCCCAGCCGCAGAAGTTGTTTGGATCATCTCCGTAAATTTCATAGGCTGAAGGTAAGAAGAGCTTATCGCCATCAGATGCCAGATCGGCAGCGGGATGACGAGAACCGCCGTTCGATGTGATTTCCACGCTCAGAAGAAAATCAGCCAATTCGGATGGAATCAAAGCAAGAATGTTCTTCATGACCGTATTTCTCATATACGAAGAAGGCCAGCCCCCCTCATTTGTGGCTGAAGTATTCCAATGATAGTTTGATTCAGAGCAGTTTTTGAAGATGAAAGTTGCATGGCAGGAATCGCCTGAAGCCGTCTTGTAGCGTCCTTCTGTAAGATCAGCAATCTGAATGGTGTACTCCTTGCCGTTGGTGAGAGTGACAGTCTTCTCATCTCCGACTTTCCATAAGTCCGCCGCCATTCCGAGAGAGCAGGCTTCGGCAATGTCTTCCCAGCTATTGTTGGCAAGAACATCATCAAAGGAGGCATTCGGATTGTAGTGGAAGGATATCCTTGATGCTCCTGTTGTAGGAGAATCTTGGAACCCATCGGCTTTGGCGACAACGTAGATCGTATATTTCCCTTCTTCCGTCAGGACTGAGGAGAAGTCAAATGTGAGATCCGTTCCTGTATAGATTGCCCGGTCAGTCATCGAATCGGAGAAAGCATGGATTTCATAGGTAGTTGCATTGGCTACTGCCGTCCATGTAAGAACGGTCTTCTTTCGTGTGAGAGTAGAAGGCCTTAACAGCCTGAGGTTTGATTCTGTGATTGTAATGGTCAGCTTTCCTTTGACTTTAGGAATGCTGAGAGCCCCTGTGAAAGGATCCCATGTATAATCAGGAACCGTTCCGTCAGCGTAAGTGCAGTCAATGTTGGCTGGGAGATAGACATGTTCGGATCCTTCGGTCGCTGCCACTGAAATAGTTTCAGTGAGTGACTGATCATGATATTTCGACGTAGGGGCAGAATCTGTCTGAAGATGTGAGGACAGGGTCTGAGTCACAGTATAATGCCCATAGGTGATAGATTCCGGTTTATCGCTTTCAACCATGTCACTTGCCCAGATAGCGGCAGTAAAAACGGCGGTCACATTGTCACCGATTGAGCCCATATTGTAGCTATAGCTGGTTCCCTGGCCAAGAGTGGATGTATATGTATATACTTTTACCCCGTCTTTGTAGATGTAGTATCCGTCGGCAAAATTTCCGTTTTCTGAAGGATTGGTAATGGTCAGCGTAGGACTTGATCCATTCCATGAGATTGTAGGAGTATTGAGTCTTGCTTTGGTTCCGTCAACGCTGGCCGTACCCATGACACCGGCGATTTCGACACCGCTGGCGATGTTCGCAGGCAAAAGCGTTGCCGGTTTCGAGATCGTGACTTTTGAGTATCCTGTCCCTTTCGGAGCGGAAACTGTTTGGTCTCCGTTCGCTAGGTTCAGTTCCACTGTCGTCTCGGAAAGGTCACCGCCGGTCTTTAGGTTGGCGATGATGTCAGGAATGGAGTCGAGGCTCATCTTGTCAGAAGTGGAGTTTTTGGCTCTGATCGCATCGGCAATGGCGACCAATTTCGATTTGGTAACGACTACTTTATCTGTGTCCGCCATGATCAGTAAGTCTCCGCATCTCCGTCAGAGTAAGAGCAGGCGATTTTGACGGTTCCGTCATCAGAAGTCTCAATCGAAATGCCGGAGCCGGCCGTGAAAGTGATCCTGTTCTGTTTCTTGCCGATTGCAGTGTCGATGGAATCAAGGTTTTCATTCTGCATCTTCCAATAGTCTTCGTTGGTGACTTTGGCATAGTTGGAAGATTCAGTGATCACTTTTTTCAGGCCGACGTTGGCAGTAGTGGTGTAGGTCGTTTCAGCCATTGTTTGGTCTCCTTATTTTTCTACTTCAGGATGATTTTGAGTTTTCCGACTGCAAAAGCGTAGGCCTGTTTGGCAGTAAGGTTGACGGTGGACTCGAGGGTTCCGTAAGCCAGAGCGGTCTTGCCGGTGGCAGACGGAAGGATTGCCCAATAGGCCGCACCGGTGACTTCCTGATCGACCCAAGGGAAGGTGATCTTCTGAGAGTTGGTGAAATAGAAACACTTCTCGGAAGAGTCGTAGGAAAGGCCGGACATCGCTCTTCCGCATTCGACACGAGCATAGCCGGTCGAAAAAGGGATTTCGACATCTGTGACATCGCCGGCAGAGGTCGGTGCTCCGGTTAAGATGGCTAAGTAGCAGTTGGTTTGGGAAGAACCGCCAGTGCTTCCGTCGATGAGATTGCGTCTGATGTTTTCAGCTAACGTCTGAGTCATTGCCATGGTTAATTTCCTCCTTTTATGGCTTATTCAGATAGTATATACGACACGTCAAGCAAAGTTTCGGATGCGACATCGGCCATCTTTTTGGCGCTGATGTCACTCATCAGTCCCTGTCTCTGTTTGGCGACTGGGACAGTAGATGTAAGGCTCAAAGTGGTCGAAGAAGAGAGATCCTTTTTTCCGAAAGCGGAGAGAGAACCTGTTCCGCTGATTTCCATTACGGATTCGGAAGAAGGGAAGAAGCTGACACTTTGGGCGGACGGCGAGAACACACCGCCGAGTTCGGAATCCGTATTCCCAACTATGTTGATTGGGTTGGCGGACTGGGCGATGGCGGTTATATCAACGGCAAGTTCCGTGGTTGAATAGATGTCGATGGTCCTGGATATTGCCTGGGCTCTGGCGGTGTCCGATAAGACGATTTCGGCAGTACCGGATGAGGGAGAAGATCTGATGGTCTGAATCTCAAGCGGGTCCGCGCCGAGGTTTATTTCGGCGTTTGCAGCGCTTTCCTTTGCATTTGTCTGCTCGGGAGAAGCCGACAGATCGACGACAAGATCTCCGTTTGCTCCGAGATTGGCTATTGTAAGAATAAGAGGAGTGACCGCACCGTCGAGTTCGACGTTCGCATTGGCGGTCAGGCCGATATTTGTCGTTGCGATTGCTGTGGCGATAAGGTCAACGCCGATCGTGATTGCTCCGACAATGCTTATTTGGCTTATTTGGACGGGCCTGTACGGTCGGAGCAGGATCTGGTCCCACCAGTTAAGCCCGTTCATCAACTCTCCTCCTTGTAATCCATCTCTCGAATGTCAATGTCAAGTCCAAGAGCGGTGGCCTTGAAGACGGACTGAATCGTTGAGTTTTTGCTGATGGTCAACGAGTAGTGGGTGTCGTCCGTCTTTGTCAATCTTGAGGAAGTTCTATCGGTTCCGTTGACAATGGTTCGGAATTTGGCGAAGGCGATGCCTGAATTGTTCACGATAGTCAGAGAGGCGGCACTTTCCTTGTTGATAAATTCGACTCCGGCGATGCATCCGGTAAAGTCGGATGGGATGGTGACGGTCGGACTCGCTGTCAGAGCGGTCGTGAATGCCATGTCGGTGTTGTCTACCAAGGTGTAAGAAGTGAAGGGCTCATCGGAAGACAGGAAGAGGCTCTTTCCGGAGTCTCCTTTCTTGGCGATTTCTTCGGACAGTTCTTTCAAAGCATTGTCGACGGTCGTAGCCGTAATCCCGGCGATGCTGATTGTCTTGTCCTGCTTTTCGTTCCAGGTGCCTGCGCTTGCGATGCGGGCATCCGGCAATGTTCCGGACACGATCTTCGAGGCATCGAGATCCGGAATATCGGAAGCGGAAAGACCTGTGCTTCCGGTAACCAAGCCTTTGCTGTCATAGGTGATTTTGGTGCCAGTACCGGCAGCGATGGCTGCGTTTTTGGCGACATAATAGCCGTCGGCGGTGGCTTTCGTCAGATGCGTTCCTTCATCGCCTAGCTCAACCCACGCTTTGGCGGTATTGCCCGAAGAAGTGGTTTCCAGGCAGATGTATTCTTTCGTGCCGACGATAATGAGATCGCCGTTATCGTAAGACGAGGCATCCGGCAGATTATCCAGTTTTCCTTTGAAAGCGATTCCGGATTTCATCGATTCCTGAAGGACGGAAATCGCCGAGGCGTTCTCCGAGACTCTGGCATCGTTTGTGGTTTTATAAACATTCAGGGAGTCCGTTGCATCGGTGCCTGCCTTCCTTGCATCTGCAATCGCTGCGGTGTTTGCGGTTCTGAAAGACTCAAAGTCATCCTTGGGAAGGGCAGCGTCAGCCTTAGCTCCTTGGGCGGCGGTGGCATAAGCGCCGGATTCTGTATAAGCCGCGCTCTTAAGCCCTGTAACGGCGATGTTGTCTTGGGCGTTTTCGTCGACTGTGAGCTTCAGAGTGCCGTTGCCTGTGCCACCTTCCAGTGTGATGTGTGGCTTAGTCATGCTGTCGGCTTTGTTCAGAGATTTCTGCACCGAAGAAGAAAGATCCGTTATCGGGATTCCGCCGGAAGGTTTGGTGTACTTGCCGTTATCTCTGTCCGAAAGTTCTTTTAAAGCATTGCTGACGGTTGTGGCTGTGATTCCGGCGATGCTGACTTCCTTATTCTGTTTTTCGGATTCTACATAGGAGTCGATGACGTTGATGGCCTGATTCACGTCCGTACAGGAAGAGGTGATATAGGCGGTGGCTTCCGGAGAATAGGAAACCTTGTCGGCGCTGATATGCTTGGAACTGTCCGTTCCCTCATATTCGTCGATCTTTTTTTTGCTCCAATAGGCAAGCTTTACAGCTTCCTGGATTGTCTGTTTCTGCTTGTTGTTGTCAGCCATATCCCGCCCCCTGTCAGTTTTTATTTATTATACCGCAGAGAATGTGAATCTACGATAGCCGGATCGCCCAAAATCGATTCATTTTTTCTTCCAGTCCCTGATTTCATAGACGATGTAGTACGCTCCCGAGGCGAGACAGACAAAACAGACGGAAGCCATGAACGCGATTACGTACCCGCTCATTCGCTTATATAATCCTCTTCGATTCAGCCGATACGCTTAAACGGAGAGCTTTCTGTGCCGTATTCTGGTCTTTATCCCGGAACGACGGGCATCCTATGCAGGATGTCAGATTGACATAGAAGCTCGGACTGCTCTGGGTGCAGAGCCCCTTCTTTTCGTTTTTCGGCTTATAGAATCTGCAGAATCCGCATAGGTCCATTGCACTTTCCTCCTCGTGTGAACAGGAATAGGGTATCGCACTAATCCTATAATGTCAAGATGGTGGTTTGCATACAAGGAAGAAAACCTTTCCTTATTTGGAACCGTTATTTCGTCTCTTTTCAAGCCACGCGGTGACTTTCCTGTCGATGATTCTGGAGATCTTCAACAGTGCCATGACATAGGCGACGATGACACCGAGACAGACGAACCAGTCGTAGATATGGTCAGCAAAAGGAAGCCACTCTTTATATGGTATGATTCCGATGCCGAAGACGATCGTGGCGATTCCTATGCTTCGGAACAGGATGATGATAAGAAGATGGTACCAGAAGTTCATCTTAGCTATTCCGGCGCACATACAAAGCGCGTCATCCGGGAACAGCGGAAGAAGATACATGAACGGGAGATAGGTATAGCCTTTCTCGGATACCAGCCTTACGGCTTCGTCATAGTCCTTCTGACCGATAAGCCTGATGACGGCCTTGGACCCGCCGAAACGCCCGACAAGGTCCATTCCGACGGAAGACAGAACCACACCTACGGTGCATGTCAGGAACGTCTGCCACGTACTGCCCCATAGGGCTACGGCGGCTCCTATCATGGCGGCTGATGTCCCGGGGATAAAACACCCGAGAATCGTGATCACGATCTGAATCGCTATGAATGTCGGATAGGCCCAGAACGACCCCTTGACGTCCTTGAACAGCTCTGTGCTGAAGTGCATTCCGTCGTCGAAATAAATGACGCCGGTCAGCCAGAGAATGCCGAACAGAGCCAGGGAAATCAACAGTACGGCCAGAAAAAACAGAACCAGATTGCGGACTTGCCTTTTGTGCTTGTCATTCCATTTCTTCATATACCATACATTGCCTTTCGGGCTGATTATACCGCAAAAAGCTACCATACAGGTAGCTTTTTAGGTTCGGTCTTTTCCGATGCCTTTCTACATTTCTTTGTGTTCCGCTGATTCGGCTTTCTCTTCTTCCTTGACAACATCATCGTCGGAAATATAGATAAGAATTGCCGATTGTCCATAGCAGTTGTTGGGACCGTCTGTTTTGATTTCGGAACTTAGCCCTGTCACTTCGCATTCGAGGCGTCTGCTCAACGCCGTGCTCACTCATCGAGGCCGGCCTCCCTTAGGAAGCGCTCCTCGGTCTCCTCGAGACGCACGGCTTCCCTGTATTCCGTACCGTCACCGCCCGTGAGCGCCCTGTATTCACCCAGTTTCTCCTCGGCAGTGGCTATGAAACCGAATGCATCCGCGAGGTCATGAGTGTTCAACGAATCGATGGCGCTGTCTATGGATCTCACGATGGTGTCATAGGTCTGCCTTCGGATGTCATTTACCATTGCCATATTCCTCAAATTTCTTTTTATAGTCCTTCATTCGTTTTCTCCTTCCTTTTCCACATAGGTTCGGTGAGTACGAGGATGATGAGATGTGGATTGATGTCTACACGTCGGAATCTGTGATTCAGATAGCGGTTGTCCGTCCTGTGTCGTATAAGATAGTTTACATATAGATCGTTGTTGGATGATGTATTGTCACATGGGTCGAAGGAGTAGTAATAGCCGTCGCCGTACCGGAAGCAGACAACCGTCGGATCATTTCCATCGAATTCATTTGCCAGATCGTCTATGATTTCATTCAGCGTTTTTTCCATTGAGGTTTACTCCTTCTATAACCGCTCTTGTTTCGAGGTAGTTGAGATAGTCGTCCATCGCATGAAGTTGGTCTGTTGTGCTCGGAGCGGTTTCTCTTCGTGCTTGCCTTCTCGGCGAACTTATACGCCTTGCTGAACACATATCCTTGGGCAAGAAGGTTGCCCTCGATGACGGATAGGTAGTGTAATAGGTTTTTAAGGTCTAAGCCGTTGAGGTCGGTGTTTATGTTGTAGTACATATCTTCGATTTCGCTGTTGATTTCGTTGAATTGGATTGTGAGGTCTGTCTTTTCGTTCCGATAGTAAGTTCTACCGCTCGGGAACGGGAAGTTGTATTCCAACGCGAACCCTAGGTTCTTGAATCTATCTTTCTTGTCTTCCATCTTCTTCTCCTTTCAGTTCGGGATGCTTGCTCTGAATCCGTCTCTTCGCTCTTAAGATCGTCTCGACAGGAGGTAGCCCGTAGCTTTGATGAAGGAAGTAGAATTCATCGAGCGTGTTGCGGTGTACTTCAATACCCTTGAATTTCGTATAGATAACGATGAAGCAGTAGAGGAAGTTGTAGTCGTCATCGCGTGAGCGTGGGTACTTCTCAAGTATTGACTTCACCAAATCGGCAATGTTTTCCATATGTAGTCCTTTCTTACATGTATTTTCTTCCTTCTTTCTTCTTGCTTTCAGCTCTTCGAAATATTCATTGTAGAGTTCTTCTTTCTTTCTGCCTTTCTCCTGTAGTTCCTTCTCTTCGGCTAGGTCTTCTTCTGTCGGCTTGTAGTCCTTGTCGACCATTTGCTTGAAGTGATATTCCGGTGTGAATTCCCATTCGCCTACTTGAAGACTTTCAAGTTTCTTTGCTTCGTTAAAATTCAGATTGCATCCTTCATGGTCTTCGCTGTCGAATTCGTCAGGAACGCTATACCCGAAAAACTCGCAAGCCATTTCGGGATCCTCATACGTTCCCATGTTGACTGCAAACGGACAATGTGAGCACTTCTTCATTTCAATTCCTCCACTTCGATGCCGAGAAGTTCAGACAGCCACTCAAATCCTTTCTCGGTTACTTTGAAACAGGAATAATCGTCTTGGCTACCTTCGTGGGCACATCTCATATATCCTTTGTCTATATAGTCCTGAATGCTTTTGGGGATGCCACGACCGAGATAGTAATTACGATAGCATTTGGCTTTCTTTCCGTTGCCCATGTCCCAAACATTGTCTAACCCGATGGCGTGAAGGAACGCATATGAGACAATGCCGTTCCCTGCGAGGACTCCTATCTTTGCGTTTAGTTCTTTCTTTGTCATATTTGTTTTCTCCTATGCTTTAAGAACCATATACTGGTCGTACGTGATGGGATACGTCCCTTTGCTTGTCTGGACGGCGTATTCGGTTCCGTTCTCGGTTTGGATAGCGATGGGTTTTATGTCCATGACCTCGGCGAGGATAATCATTTTCCTATGATCTTTTCTCCACGCTTCGGTGACATCGCTCCGGGCGCTGACAAGTCCCTTTCGGAATCTTGCCTTCAGGTTATAGGCGATGGCCGTATCGGAATATCCGAGAATATCGCCGATTTCTCTTGCATTGTAGCCTTCTGTGAAAAGCTCTGCGGCCTTGTCCACGGTTTCCTTAGTCACGGAATTCTACCTTCTTTCCTTCCAGATCGGCGATCAGTCCCTTGAACTCATCATAAGACGGGATGTTGACCGGGGCAATCTGGACATGGTTGCCCTTTCTCTTCAGCTTGTAGTGGTAGAGGAAGACAGGCTTGTTTCTGTCTCCCTGGGCAAAGGCGAGACCTTCGGCGCTTTTCGCAAGCTTCCCGAGGATGGCGAGACTGCACTGAGCGATGTTTTTCTGGATGAATATCCCGATTTTGATGTAGGTAGCCTTGTCGAGGATGACTTTGTCGTCGGCAAGGGTCGCATAGATGGGATTATCCCCCTTTTCGAACACGAACCCGACGTTCTTCTTCGTGAACGTATCGGAAAAAGTGGCGTTGCTGCATAATTCGTCGCATAAGTCGATGGTTTCCATGACTTCCATTGTTTTTAGCTTCTCCTGTTTTATTTCTTCAGCTCTTTTAAGGTATCAGCTTCGTAGAGCTTTTCGATCTGATCATACCGGATGGACGTATTTCCGCCGATGCTGTCGATGATGATATCGTTGTCGCTGTTGTATCGGATGACTGCGAACAGCGAATTGTGTCCCTTGATCTTGGCCAGAATCTTCCCGTCATAGATGCCTAATGCGAATCTGCTTTCGGCGATGCGGATGAATTCTCCCTTGCTGATATACGAGCCGTCGTCTCTTCTCACAAGAAGGACCTTGGTGTCCTTTTTCGTCGGATGGACGCCTATCATGAAATATCCGTTGCGGACTTCCTCTACGAAACCGCTCGCAAGAAGAACATAACGCTTTTCTGTGGTCGGCGCATTCTGCGGTGCGTTTTGCTTGTCGTCGGACGGAGGAAGCGCCGGAATTTTCGGAAGAAGCGTGCCCGTAATCATAGGCTGTTTTTCACGTCTGACTCTGTAGTCATGGACGTTCGGTTCTTCCGGAAGTCTGCCTCCGACCTTTTTCACCAGGTCTCCCCAATAGGCTTCGCCCTTCTGCGGGTTGTCGGCGATTCTGGCGATTGCCGTGATAAGGTCGGTAGACGGATAGGATTTGCTGAAGTTGAGCATGTAGTATACGGACGATCCGGCATAGCCCGATGCCTTGGCAATGTCGCTTATACCGATCTTCTTGTCTCTGCATAGGTTTCTGACTTCTTCATAGAATATGTTCTTCGGTGTACTGTGGATAAGGGCCGATTTGTCCTCGTTGGCTTCTTTTTCAGGCATTGTGCCTGTCTCCGTTTGTTCTCCGCCGTCATCCGCAACAGCCCCCGCTGTCGGCTCAGATGAAGCGTTCAGCTGGCCGGCAAGATTCTTCCAGTATTCGTCCGTTCCGCCGAGGATTCTTGTCAGCGCACCGATGAACTGCTCCGACGGGACGGCGTTTTTTTCGTCCATCATTCTCTGGACCTCTCCGATTCCCATATGGGCTTTTTTTGCGAGTTTCTTTGCGTTCATGTTCTTGGACGCAAGACGGGAGTATATCTCGCTTTTGAATGGGTTCTGGTAGAATGTTTTCTTATAAGGCTTCGGCATTTTCAGTCCTCCGCATCGTCCTGGGAAATGATCTGCCACATGGTGGCATCATCGAGTCCCATGACTTTCTGATAGGATTTCCAGTGCTTGATGGTCATGCCTCTTTTTCCGGTCTCGACGCCGTTATAGGATTGGAACTGCATGCCGATTCTTGCGGCGATCTCTCTCTGCGACCATCCCTTCTGATTACGGAGTGTTTTCATAAGTTTTGTTTTCATAAGAATTATTCTTTCCTTTCTTTGCGTTCGACACAGCATACATGGAGTGCCTGGGTTTCTTCGATTTCCCCTTTTCTGACGTATTCGCAGTACAGCTTCCGGATGAAGTCCATCGTAAGTCCGCCTTCCGGTTCTTCGACGAAATGGTCTGCGATGATCATTGCCGTCGGATCCGATATCTCTTCTGTGAGGAACAGGACGTGGTATTTCCAGTTCGGCACTTCCTTCTGTTCCGCATACCAGTCGAACGGTGATTTCGGTATCCCGGCAAACAGGAGCATACATGACATTTCCCACGTAATCATGTTTATTCCTGTTTCCGAACGGCAGAAGGCGATAGGCTTCGGCTGATTGTTCTGTTCCTTTGCGCCGTCTTTTTTTTCAGACAGGATCTGGCATCCTTTGTAGCTGCCGGCGAAGATCTTTTCGGCTTCTTCCAGGCTTTCCGCGAAAACGGTCGTTTCCCGCGGTTTCTTCTTCCTATCGGCGTAGGCAATATGGAATTTTGTTCTCATCGGTCTTCCCCTTTCTTGTCCTCCTTATCGTTCGTCAATGATATGTTACCATTTTTGATTACCGAAGTCAACCACTTGCTTAACATTATTTGACTAATCATATTCTTAGAAAAGGGGAGACGTGATGTCATCTCCCCTATGCGGACTTACTTGCCGTGTTTGACGGATCCGGAAGACTTCTTGCCGGTCTTCTTGGCACCGGAAGCCTTTTCCTCGGCTTCCTTCTTGGCTCTCAGTTCGTCCACGCTGATGAACTTTGTCTTGTTCTTCTTCAGCTTGCTGCAAAAGCCGGTGTAATTGCCGGTAAGCCACATCAGGACGCAGTTGGCGAATCCGATCATGAAGTCGTAATTGTCGTCTCCCTTACATACCGATTCCGTCTTCTTGCCGTCGGAGAAGAGAACGGTGACCTTGCCGTTCTTCTTGTCCTCGATGACCTTCGAGACCGCCCCTTTGAAGATTTCGGTCTTTCTGTCCACGATGACGTCATCGATGTTATTGGCGAGGGCCAGATAGCCGAGAACGGCGCCGAACAGAACGTCGTCTTCGACCATGCCTAAGCTTCCTTGTTCTCTGCTGTCGTAGATTCTGTCTTTTTCTTCAATGCTCATTTTTGTGCCTCCTTTATGTTTATATATGCCAAATAGAGCTCATGTTCATAGGCTCAGCGACAGAAGCTTTCTTTCGGAAGCCATGTCGCCGGCCGCTTCCCTTATCGCATCGAACGGATTCAGATTTTCGAATGTCTTCTTGGCGATTGCCCTGTCGGCAAGCTCCAACGCCTTGTCGGGGTTTGACCCGCCTTGGACCGTCTTCGAGAAGTTCATGACAGAAGCGGCAAGAGACTCGGCGTTTCCGCCGTCATCCAGCACGCTTCCTCTGATGAATTCTCCGACGATCTGCTCGGATATCCCGTCGTCCAGCTCGTCTATTAGGATGGGCGGCATTCTTCTCATGAGAGCCTTGTCCTTCATGATCGTGGCTCTGTATTCATCCAGCGTGGTAGCACCCCACACCGTTATCCTGCCGTCTGTGATATAGGGCTTGAGGATATTCGCCGCTGTGAGATCGGTAGACTCGCCCGTAAGCGAACCGGCGGTGTATATGGTATGCACCTCATCGATGAATATGACCACTTTTCTGTGGAAATTGTTTTCGTATCTGCCGATTGACAGAGCCGTCTGCATGAACTTCTGCTCGAACGTCCCGCGGAACTTTGTTCCGGCCTGTACGCTGCTGATGTCCATGACCACGAACTCGTGGGTCTTGCTCATCCGACGGGATACTTCTTCCACAAGCGTCGTCTTGCCTACGCCGGCTTCCCCGATGAGGACGCAGTTCTGCATTCTCGTCTTATAGAGGATTTCGGTCAGACGCCTGATTTCGTCGTCTCTTCCGATTACCTTTATCGGAGGTCTTGATATCTCCGACAGGAAAGGAAGTTCTTCCGTGATTGTCTTCGCTTTTCTTGCTTCCATTTATCTCCTCCCAGCAAAGATTATAGCGGATAATCATATAATGTCAAGCTGTAACGTTACTAATCGTGCATAAATTCCTTGTATCGCTTCAGATCGACGAGCATCTGCGCCATGCCGTATTCCATAGCGGTAAGGGCGTGGTCATCGGTATCTTCTCTGGCTTCGCCTTTTTCGCCTCTTCTGGCGTTCTTTATCTCACGGATGAGGTTCGGGCAGTTCTTGCTGATCCAGAAATCGTCATAGGCCATCATGAGGCCTTCGAAATCGACACGTGACTGAATCGTGGTCTTTCCGCCGGAGCCGAATACCCTGACGTTGTTGAGGTTCTCTTTTCTGCATTCCATTCTTAGGGAATCCTGGAAGCCTCTGTCGGCTCCGTCGACGAAGACATCGATGGTGCCCTTCATAAGTCTGGTGTACTTGTTGTCGCCGTAGACGTGGATCCATTTCTTGATGTACTGGACGCACTGAGCGACAAGCATAGGTTGCGTAAGGTCGTCCTTGTTGTCGGTGTTGATGTCGTTATAGCCTTTGGCGTTGCTGTGGAAATACTCATCGACTACGACCATCTTCGAGCGGTCTGCCGTAATGGCGCATAACTGCATGGTCGTGGCGGACTTGATACGGACAGTCGGGTCTTCGCCTTTCTTCACGGTTCTCTTGCCGCCCTGTCCGTTGGAAAGACCGGTATCGAGACCGATGGCGAAATCGGAGAAGACCATACGGGGCATGCCTCTGGCATCCAGTCCGACGAAATCGATGGGGTCATGGATGAGGCTGTCGTTCCATTCCGGATAGACAGGCCCGGTGATATTGCCCCATCCACCGAGGAAACGCACCCGGTATTTCTCCGGTGCCTTGATTTTCATCTCTTCCGCCGAACGGTCCCATACTTCCTTGTCACGGAATTCGTTCACCTTATAGGTCGACTTATGAAGGTAAAGACCGCTTCCGCCCTGTCCGACATATCCCCAGTCGAACTTGTCGACATAGGTGACACGCGGGTTGTCCAGGACATCGAAATCATCCTCAAGTCTTCCCTTGAAGAATTCCCTGTAGATCCAGCAGTCCTGCGACCACGGGTTCAGGCACAAAGTGACCTGTCTGAACTTATAGACGGCCTCCGGCTTCATGACACCACGGCAGGACTGGTCCAGCTTGTCGAACGCATCCTGGTCTGTGACCTCAAAGGCTTCGTCGATATAGATGTCGGTGAACTCGCCGACGGGGAACGTGATGCCGTTCAGGGATGTCGGGTTGTTGAGGCCACGGAAAATGATCTTCTGCCCCGTTGGCTTATAGATGATTTCGAAAGGCGACTTCCGGATGTCGAAGCGATTCTCCCATCCCAGGTCGCCTATACAGCGGACGACCTGAGCGTATGTTGTCTGATAGTTGTCTACGTCGTTCTGCCTCAGAATGAGGATATTTCTGTTAGGGTCCGCAACGATCTTGAAAAGAGGCTCATAGCCGATCATATTGTAGGATTTCTTGGTGGCACGTGCCCCCTCGAAGACCCTGTAACGGCATGAGCAGTTGGTGAACCATCCCCTCGTATAGCCTTTTCCGATGACTTTCCTGGTGTCGATCAGCTTTGTCCCGTCTGCGGCGACGACCGGCGATCCGTCAGGATTGGTGAAGAAGATATCATTACGCATTTGTCTCTACGTATCTGGCGCTGATCAGACCTTTCTTCAGAAGGCTGTCGATTTCTTCCTTCATATACGGATAGATCAGCTTTGCCGCATAGATCCGGATGGGGCACGTCCAGTCATAGGGGCATAGGCACAGCATCTTGTCTTCGTCGTTTTCGAAAACGGCCAGACGGATCTTGGTGATGTTTTCCCGGAAGAGCTCGTTTTCCTGGTCGACGGTATGTGTGCCGTCGGCGTTTTTATAGAAATTGACTCCGATGCTGTGAAGATAGTCCTCTGTTCTGCTGGTCCTGAAATACTTCTGCTTGTTCGGATCGTTGTAGTTGCTGATCATGGCCTGGGGGAACTTATCCATGAAATCAACCTTCGTTTCCTTGAAGATCGCCATCCCGCCGAACACAGGAACCTGCGGCTGGATGTCATAGCCGACCTCGGCCCATTTATTGAGATCGGTTTCCTTCATCACATATACTTTCAGTTTTGGCATTGCTTTTCTCCTTTTTAAAATGCTTACAAAACGGTGCGTTATATAAGCCAGTCTATTGTCGGTTTCCCTTTGAAACCGTTTTTCCATATAAACCACGAATAGCAGACGGCGCTTGACCCCGTGAACTTTCCGCCCTTGGCGCATTCGATACGCTTTACAAAGACTAAAACCTTTTCAGGAGGGTTATCTCTGTATATTTCGTTATATCGCTTCTGGCCTTCCAGCGTGGTCAATTTAAGGAGCATTGCTACCTTGTGCCCTGTAGGGATAAGCGACAGAGCCTTGACGATGAACTCGGAGCATAACTTGTAAGGCGGATTGGTGATTATATCGCCATTGAACGGCGTGTCTGTCTTTAGGAAGTCAAGAGCGGTTTCCTCGGGTATACGCTTGATAAGGTCGGTACATTTCACGCTGTAGCCGTGAGCGGAAAGAGTTCTTGATATATGTCCCCCCCCGCAAGCCGGTTCCCATATGTCGTGAGAGAAACTTTCTCTCTCAAGCAGCATTTCCACGGCGATGGGATCGGTGGCGTAATAGTCGTTCGACTCACGCTCGGCTTCGCAGTGGTTGCTTGCTCCTATCATCTTATAGACGGAAGTTCCGTTTCCCGTCCAGTCGCTATGCTCGTTCATTTCTTTTTCTCCCAAAGTGGTATTATAAGTATTTTAACACGCATTTTTCGGTCATAGTCTTCCTCGGATGACTTTTTTCATCTTGGCGAACGCACCATAACAGTACTTGAAATTCTTGTCCAATACATAGACGAACAGAGGCTGCGTCTTCCCTGCCATGTATCTCTCGCAACGGCCGCATGCCTGTTCGATCGCCGCCTCGTCCTTCATAGGTGTGGTGATGATGACGGTATCAAGGGATTTGATGTCGATGCCTTCCTTGAAAAGCTGAATCGTGGCGACGATGACATCCCAGTCATCGGTGTTCTCAAGGGCATCCTTGCGTTCGGATTTCTTTGTCTTTCCCGTAACGCATCTTGTCCGGATGCCTTTCTTCTCAAGCATTCCGGCAAGCGTGGAGCAGTGTTCCACTGACTGCGAAAGGATGGAAACCTTTCTTCCCTCTTCGCTGACCAGTCTGCAGACATAATCGACGATGGAGACGTTTCTTTCCTCACAGTGGACAAAGTAGCTGACGAGATTGGCGAACTCGATGGTGCCGTCGCTTTCGAACAGGTTCAGGTTTTCCTCTTCCCGATATTCATAGGCAACCCGGTATTTCATGCCCGGGGTAAGTCCGGAGATGGTATGCGTCGAAGAGGAATACAGGATTCCGTCCTTGGTCTTCTTCCGGTCTCGGATGGAGTGGAACGCTCTGCTGGCCGAAACATATTTCCCGGTTTCCCGGTCGAAACAGCTGTATTCCAGAGCCGTAGGTTCTCCGGGGACGGAAGACAGGTCATATGTTCCGTTGCTGTCTGCGGTGAACGGCCACAGGGCTTTTTTCGTCACGGGGGCTTCATAGGATTCGACAAGTTCGGTATCCACCGGAAGGCTTATGACCTGAGCGTCAAGGGTCTTGATTCTGGATCTTGCGACCGAGAACGCCGGAGCAAAGCTTCCGTCCGGGTTGCATCCGATGTTGAAGTAGATCGTATTGGTAAGCCCGTCCTGTCTGTACGGCGTGGCGGTGAGACCGTATCGGTATCTCGGGCACATATTCCCAAGAACCTTCTTATACATAAGAACCTGATCGATCCGGTCGGCCGCATGGTGGACTTCATCGACGATGACGATGTTGAACTCCTCGGCGTACAGCTTCGGGTCCATCTTGGAAAGCGTCTGTACGGTGGCGATGGCGCCGTCTTTTCCGATTTCGAACTTTCCTTCGGTTATCAGGCCGATATCCATGTCCGGATAAAGCTCAAGGAAGTCCCTCTTCGCCTGATCGAGAAGGTCGTGGGTATGGACGAGCCACAGGAATCTCTGCCCGATGCGGTGCACAAGCTCGATTCCCGTGATTGTCTTCCCGGCACCGCATCCTGCCTTCAGAACGCCGCCTTTGGCCTTCAGAAGGGCGGAAACCGCTTCTTCCTGATAATCCCTCAGCTCAAGTCCCTGAGGCGTAGGAAGGCCCTTTATCGTGTTATCCCTTTCGGGTGCGAAATGGGTTCTGACCGGGCCTTTCCGGATGAGAGGCCAGACGGCATAAAGACATCCGAACGGAATCTCGACGGCGTTTCCTTTCCGTACCATGAAGCTCATTTTCTCCGGGATATGCTTCCTTCGGATCATGTCGAACTGCTGTCTCTTGGCAAGCTGTCTGTATAAAGGATTGTCAAGGATAAGATTGCTTCTGCACCATGACAGCACTTCATCGGTCGGATTCTCTACAACGATACTGCTCGAAACCGTGGTTAACATATGTTCTCCTTTCCGAAACAAAAAGGGTCTTGAAGGCCCTTATTTCCGCATCTCTTCAATGAACATGACTACTTCTCGGTGTGCGGCGCCAAGGGTCGATGCGGATCTCCTGTCGAGTTCCTCGAAGTAGTCAAGCGTGGATTTCAGATTGCTTTCCGCAACGGACTTCTCATCGGATACCTTCCGCATGTTCTTGGACACGATGGTGAGAAGCCTGGCAAGTTCCTTAGGCTCGAATTTGTTTACGTCTCTTGCGGTAATGTCCTCGCCGTTGATGAACTTTCCGATGAAATCCAGCTTGGCGTTGTCTTTCTTGTCCATATATCCTGTTCCTTACTTTCCGGTGCTTCCGAATCCGCCGGTTCTGTTGCCGCTTGCGGTGTCGCCGTCAACCGTGAGGTATCGGACGAAAACGCCCTGAGCGATCTTATCGTTGGTGTGGATGTAGTAATCCTTCTTTCCGTAGTTTGTGACCTGAACCCAGATACACTGCTTATAATCGGCATCGATGACACCGACGGCATTGTCCAGCCGTATACCGTATTTCAGGCTCAGTCCGGAGCGGTTGAACACAAGAAGGACGGAGTCCTTAGGCATCCCCAATGCTTTCACGAAAAGAGGGAAGCTTACGGTTCTGCCCTTCTTGATTCTGACCTCGAACGGGCTGTGGAAATCATATCCGGCAGAGCATTCGGTCGATCTGGTGGGAAGGTCGAAGAGATAATAGTAGTTCAGTCTTACATACTTGTGGTCTGTTTTTGCGTAAAGACGTTCGCACTCGGCTTCACTGCATGCTTGGAATTCCATACTGTTATCCTCCTGAATCGTTAGACGATCGTTCCGACGAAGCTTTTGACTCTTGCGTCACAGAAGGACTTAAGGGCTTTGAAGCTGATGGTAGGCATATGCATCTGTTTTAGGATGATTTCCCAGTTATCAGACCAGAATTCGGTGAAAACCGTATTGAGAAGCTCAGAGGTATGGGTAGGGTTCATTACGGCTTCATCGTATTTTTCACAGATTTTGTGATATTCCTTGGAAATATGTTCGACGGTGAGATACCGGTTGATGATCTTCTCCTCGGTGGAATGCTCGCCTTCGCCCTGCTTGATCTGCCTGTTATGCTCACGGGTATCCGTCTTGGTGGAAAGGAAGTCCTCGGTGAGCATCTTAGCCCAGGTGATGCGACCGAACTTATTGACATAACTGTAGTTTTTGATCACGATGCCTTCGCCGAGTCCGCTTACGCAGAGGAAGCGCCCGGTATCCTGCAGTTTTTCCTTGATTTCGTCCGCAGTAGGGTTTTCAAGCTTGGCAAGAAGGGGAATGATGTTCATATCGGAGAAGCCACTGAACAAAGCCGTATATTCTTCATAAGGAAGATATCTGCCGGTTGCGGTGTCGAGTACATCGAAGATGTAGAATTTCTTCCACGAATCGGCGGAGTAGGTCTTCAGAGTGTGCGGGACGAGCCACTCGCCATAGATGATGTAATCAGGATGAGCCTTAAGAACCTGAAGCATTTCCTGATACTCTGTTCTATGAGCTTCATCTTCGAAGGCGGCGGCGAATCCGGCATTGTCGTTTTCGGGAGTGACCTCACGGTTTCTCGAACCGAAGCCGAGAGTCTCGCCGTCATTCTTTAGGAAGACCTGCGAGTTTGTTCCGTCGATCTTATAGAAGAGATAGACGGTTCCGCTGAGAATGCCGTCGACTTCTTCCGTACCGAGCTTCATAATGTGCTGATATTTCGTGAATTCCATAATTTTTATCTCCTCTGTTTTGCCTTCTCCAGCTGGTCTGCAACGCTGACCACGTCTTCCATTATTTCATCGACGTTCCATTTCTTTGTGTAATAAGTCTCAAGCTCATTTTCTTGGGCCCATGGCACAAAATCTCCCCAATGGCCGTAATCCCATCCGATATACTCACGGTCAAGAGCTTCCTTTGCTTCTTCGCCGACTTCCTGACAACGCGATGTGACGTGATGTAAGTCATCGGGACCGAAAGTGATTCCACCATGGACATGGATATTGCAAAGATCGTCATAACCGACTTTATCGCCGGGAAGCATCACTTCGACATATGCCGTTGGGTGGTCTCCGCCGATATTAAGGATGAAGAAATAACGGCCGTCTATCTGGCCGTATGCCAAGATCGGAATTTTTCCTCTAAGACCTTTTTTGCAATAAACCATATCTTCCAGTTTCGTAATCTGATACTTTTCGGAATCCATTTTTTTCTTTTCCTTTCTTAGAAATAATCCCGACATGGAGAAGTCCACGCCGGGATACATATGCAAACGGGAATTATTAACGAGAATCGGTGGCGGGGACGGGATTCGGACCCGCGTGGTCGGCTTGGAAAGCCGAAGTTCTGCCACTGAACTACGCCTGCGGCTGGCTGGGGTGACTGGGATCGAACCAGTGCATTTCAGAGTCAAAGTCTGAAGCCTTACCTCTTGGCCACACCCCAATGAAGAGGCGGATTTTGTATCGGCATCCGCCAGGCCGATCGCGACAGCCGTTGCCGGCATCCGCAGTTTCTAGAAGACTGTTAGTCGCTACCTCGTTTCTCTTCGACTTCGGCGAGGTTGCCTTGTCCGACCCACCCACGGAAGTGTCCGGGCTCTCGCAATTGCTTGCGATTAGATGTCAATTCGTTGGGGAGTTCCACCCCATCTGGGCCATCAGCTTCTGTCTAGTCTGCGCACCGGTCGAATAACGACTAGGCAGAAGCTGGCGACCAAGATGGTCAAGAGTAATGTTGTCCGCATAGATGGAGAAGGCGACGGGATTCGGACCCGTGATCTTCTGGATATGACCCAGGCGAGCTTCCGCTGCTCCACCCCGCGATATAAGAGATGGGGTGTTGTTGTGGCTAGCCTTGCCACGAGCACCCCTACCGTACGAGCGTAGGCTTGTAAATAAGGCTCGATGTACGCGGGCCTGAAAGGAGGCCGCTCTTCCGGGGCGGTGGACTTTGCAACACCGCTCTTTTCAGACTGCTTTTGCCGTCAGGGAAGCAGTCCTGGCCCTGTTGCGTAGGGAGACACTAAGACCCCCGCAATTCTAGATGATGGTAACCATTCGTTGGATGGTTACGCTAAGATTATACCTATTTGATTATATAATGTCAACTACTTACTTGTCTTTTTCTGCAAAATATTTCCGATCGAGTCCGTCCAGAAATGAGTCGAACCGAACCATTTCATCCATCGGAGCGCTTTTGGCTCCGTTTTCCATAAGTTCCCTATATTTCGGATAGGAAAGGAACATGGCTTCTTTTTCTCCGCCTACGCTGAAGAATACCACAAAGCCCATATGATCGGGATTGTTTCCGCAGTAGCGTGAGCAGAAGAGCATGCTGGTCTCTTGGTTCTGCTCTATCCTGGAGAACGGGAACGACTTCCCTTTTTCCTGGTTCTTGGCATCGAGGAAAAGGACGACAGAAGTGCCGTCCTTTGTCCCCTTGAAAGCCAACACGTCCACCGGCTGTGACCCGGAAGCGGATCTCTTCGTGTTATAGGCGTACCACTTTCTGGACCTGAGATAATCGAGGCACAGGGACTTTTCGTCCCTGTTTCCGTTTTCAACCTGAATGCTGCTCATTGTCGCTGATATCCTTTTCCGAAGTCCAGATTGCTGCTATAGCCGGATCCGTACTTATCGTAACCCTTCAGTTTGGCTTTGACGCTCGGATTGATGGAGAAACCGCAATAGACTTCCTCTCCGTCCATGTTGGTTATGGTCTTGAATCCCTTGGACCTGATGTTCTTATAGAAATTGCTTTCTTTCATGACGAAGTCGGTATTGTCCTTCGCCCAGTTCTTGTAGGCGGAATAGACATCCGTACACAGCTCCCTCTCCTCCTCGTGGAAATGGCAGCACTTTGCCATGAAACGGGAGACAACGTCCATATCTTCCTTATAGGCATCTACGACTTCCGAAATACAGCTGGGAGTGATAAGTCTTGCTCCGTTGTCAAGGTACTTCTTATAGCCCTTTATGCACCATCCGAGAATCCTGTCTTTCTCCGCCTCAAGCTTTCTCGGCATGTCCGGGTCCTTTTCCGCGCCTGTGAACGTGTGGACGAACGGGATGATGAAGATACGTCTCCAGATGCCGAAATCGGTGCCTCGTATGATCGGAAGGTTGTTTGTGCACATAAAGACGTTGTACTGCGGAAGATATTCGAACCCCTTGCCGTATAGCTCTCTTGCGTTGACCATATCGTCTCCGGTCATATCCTTTACGGTCTTCTCGGACATTCTCTCGTTGTCGTCCGTTTCCGATGTGATGATGAGTCTCTTACCCACAAGACTGGCCAACGAGAACTGGACGTTGGAATTTGTTCCGGCATCCTTGGCAAGAAGGACGGATGAGTCCATCTTGATGGCATAGTCGCCCATGAGTTTGTTCGCGATGAGATTGATGAAGGTGGACTTGCCGTTTGACCCGGATCCGTAGAGGATGAACAGCTTCTGCTCACGGGTGTAGCCGGTCAGAGCCAGCCCGATGATCTGCTGGACGATATCGATGATGTCCTCCGTTTCCTTGAGGTTCTTGGCTCTGAGCTTTTCGTCCTTCTCCTCGGCGCCGTTGCCTCTCTGGAAGACCTGATGAAGGAACTTTATCCAAAGGGTAGGCTCATCCTTGAGATTGACCTTGCACTTGGTGTTCATGGACAGCATGAGGTTCTTGTCCCACGGAAGGATGGTGCCGTTTCTGAGATCGACGACACCGGAATCCGTATTGAGATAGTACTCCTGCGTGTTGAAACTCGCCGGAAGGACGGGAATCCCATAAAGAGAAGCAATCTGCTTCTTGATGGCTTCCTGACCTTTGGTGCTTCTCATGTACTTGATATTGGCTGTGAAAGCCTTGAGCTTTTCCTTCGCCTCTGCGGCGGCTTCCTTGTCTCCGTCTTCGACCGCCTCTTCGTATTTGTCGACATAGGACTGTCTGTTTTTGTTCATGATAACGCTCAGGCGGACGAGATACTTGTTGATGATGTTGAGGCTGTCTTCCACCCACGTCTTTCCGGTCCAGTACATGAAGTACTTCGATTTGGTATTGTAGTGGAACAGATCGCCGAAGATATCGTAGAAAGCCTCGGCATTGCCTACGTCATCGTAAGTATAGTTGTCACGCTTCAGCTCGTTCACACGGATGATGGGCTCGTTGTTTTCGTCCAAGGTCATCACCGGAGAGAAGCCTTCGTGGTCTTCTCCGCCGTCTCCGGCATCAGCATCTCCGCTGTCTTCTTCTCCGTCTTCTTCTTCGACGATTTCGCCCGTATCGCTGTTGACCGTATATTTCTTGTTGGCAACCGGTTTGTATTCCTGTTTCGGCTTATGGGGAACGTATCCGGCAGTCATGCCCTTGATAGCCTTATCGATGGTCACCTGACCATAGGTCATGCCGTCCTTGCAGCTTCTGTCCCATTTGTCCCGGATAAGGGAGCTGGCTCGGAAGAGCCTGTCGATCTGCGCCGCATCGCCGTTCGTCCAGTACGCAAGCATATCGGCAAGGGCCTGATCGGCATTCGACTTGTCTCCGCTGTACAGGTTATAGTTCTGGTTATAGTAGAGATCGATGAACTTCGCCCCGTTCTTGGCGGATGTCGCATGCTCGATGACTTCCGTGTCGCTGAGGAAAGAATGCCCTGACCCGGTATATACGACCGCATTCCTCTGATAGTCGTTCGGCTCCGGAAGAACGTATTTTTCATAGAATTCCTTGAGGATGTCGGAACTGTCTTCGAGAAGGTCATCTTCGCGGATGGTGTTTCCTGTCACCGTGAAGAATCTGCACTTGCCGTACATCTCGACGTCTCTTCTGAGACCATCCACCACCTTATGGCCTTTGTTCACGGAGCCTTCCGGAAGATGGCCGCTGTTAAGGATATGGACGCCCTTTCCCGAAGGGGAATACTCCGCATAACCGCCAAGGATATCCACGGCTTGGGTGGCCCATTCCTTGAACTGCTCATCGGTCAGTGGAGGCTTGCCGGTAGTGCTGTCGGCGTGATTGTCAAGGTCGGTACCGACAATCCCGTTTCCGAGCATGATGCCAAGGCCGTCGAAGCCGAAGACCGCAATGCCCCGGATAGCCATCTTGAAAGTTGTCCACGTATTGGGGTCGTTGGGCTTTGCCGTGCTTCCCGTAACGGCATTGAATGGAACCTTTCTCTTTCTCACCGTTCCTTTTTCGTCGTCTTTAATATCTAATATTCTATATCCGCACCAAATCCTGCGCGACTTGAGAATATCCGGCAGTTTCCCGTACTGCTTCTCCAGCGCTTCTACTTTCTGAGTGTCAATAGCCATAGCCGAGCTCCTCTGTTTGCATCATTTCGTTTTTTATGTGAATAAAAAGGGCGGATGGGGTATCGGACCCCTTATGCCTCGAGCCGAAAATGACTGCTCTTGCATACCGCCCATGAAAGGGGCAGGCAATAGGATGCCCACCCCTATGATACCATACCTTGCCGAAACTCAGAACGGAAGGTCGTCGTCACTATCGATGACGGGAGCCTTGGAAGGTGCACTCTTCGCCGGTGCGGAAGCGGTGTTCTTAGCCGCACCGATAGGAGCGAAATTGGTGATTCTGGGGTTCGGATAGAACTTTCCGGTATTCTTGTCCGCTTCGTTCATGGTAGTGATCTGCATGGCAAGACCGGAGTTGAGATACTGGACAAGGTCATCGTAGTCTTCGAATGTGACTCTGACACCCTTCTTAGTAAGCTCTTCACACAGGGCCTGGTTGTTGCTGTCCCAGCCCTGTCCGTAGCAGACGACCTTCATGATGCCGAAGGAATCGAATTGGTCGGGGTTGTTCTTATCCTTCTTGACGTGATAGAAGACATATCTCTTGTCGAACTCACCGCCCTGGATCTCGAAGGTGATGTTGATCTGATCGTTGCCCTTGAAGTTGGTGATATCCGCCTTGACGATCTTGGCGTTATACGTTCCGTTCTTGATCAGCGGTCTCGGCTCATTGGAGTCGCCGGAATGATTAGTATTATTAGCGAAATTAAGCATTATCTGTTACCTCTGTTTTACTTTCTCAGCGTGATTCTGAGAGCATCTTTCTTGGCTTCACCCGGAACGAAATACTTCTGATATTCGTCCGGATGGTCTTCTTTGAACTTCTTATTGTCGAACCTGACGGCTGCCTTGGAATGGATGACGGTGAACTTTGCGTAGCCGGTGTCGAAGCTCTCGTGGCCCGATTCTACCATCGCCTTGATGAATTCGTCCTGATAGGTTTCAATTTCGGAATTGATTTCCTTGACTTGGGCCTCAAGCTCGTCTTTACGGGCTTTAAGGCTTTCCATGTAGGCAATTTTGGCGACTTCGACCGGATATGGCGACTTATAGATTTCCCCTCTTTTGTCAGCGGAGATCAGGTCTTCCACCTCCTGTCTGTCTTTGAGGACGATATCCTGGACTTCCAGCGTTCCGTCCTTCCGGAACCAGAAGACCTGTCCGTGTTTGATTTCGATTCCCGTCATGACCCAGTATGCGTAGGCATAGAGAGACAATTGCCAGGAGACGGACTCACGATGAATCAGCGACGTGGTCTTGTTGTCGGCGATGATGAGCTCTCCGTCTTCGGTCTCAAGAAGCTGGTCGAATGTTCCGGCATAATAGTCGGTGTAGACCATGCATTCGGAGGCGATGCAGTGGAGCTTCATGCCTTCGACATAATCCGCATATGCCTGGCATTCCGGCGTAAAGCCGATTTCGCCCGTCTTGTTGTACTCTTCGATTTCCTTATGGATGACCTTGCCTTTCATCGCAGACTTCTTAAGAAGCTCCGGTTTGACGGCGGAATACGAAGGCGAAATCTTCTGCTTCTCCAGAAGCTGTGTGACGGAGATAAGGTCTTTGCCGCCCAATGTATAGACGTGGGTCTCTTCGTTGAAGTTCAGCTCGGCGGAGAGAGCGGAGATATCGGGAATATCGGTGCGTCCGCTATCCATTACTTCTCTCCTTTGTCTTCAGGAGCCTTTTCGGCAGTGACTTTGCTGACACCTTCCTGAGCGGTCTTCTTGAAGTCTTTGATTGCCATTCTGGCTTTCTTGCTTTTAACAGCTTCCGCACAATCGGCTTCAGTCAGACAGCTGACGTCTTTCTTTAAGTACTCAGCAAGTCTTCCCGGGTCGATTCTGAGCTCGTCCATAGCGGCCGCGGTTTCGGCGGTGATGGCAGAGCCTTCGGCTTCAGGAACGGGAACAGAATCTTCAGCGGCTTCATCAGCTTTCTTCGGAGCCGCTTCGGAAGGCTTGACGTTGCTTGGAACGACAGGATCTCCGTCGGCTTTCTCACAGACGGAAGCAAACTGGTCCGGGTCGTCGCCGGTGATGATCTTGTACGCCTTCATAAGGGCATATTTGTCGCAGTAGGTTTCGGCCTTTCCCGGAGCCTTGTCGCCCGAATCGATGCCGTCGGCGAAGGTGGTCATATCGACGAAGTCCTTGGGATCGTCGAGATTGACGAAACGGTAGACGGTCTTGATTCTGAGGAATCTGCTGAACTTGTCGTACGGAGTCCCGTCGGCCAGATACTGCTTGGCGGTAGGAAGTTCAACGGAACTGACGATCTCTCTGCTTACCGGGAAGGAATAGATGCCGTACTTCTTCTCGACCGGTTTGACGGCATCGAGAATGCCGGCTTCTCCGACAGCGGAGTAGCTGTTGGTCTTGCTGACGGAAACATTCAGGTCCTTCTTGACAAAACGGATCTCATTGGAAACAGCGGACATCTTCTGATAGATGTTCATCATAGATTTGGAATCTTTTTCAGTCATAATCGATTTTATCCTTTAAATTAGTGAAAACAGACTGTCGTAATCATAGCCAAGAGCGTCTGCGATCTTCTTGACCGTGGTGGGATGAGGAACTCTCTTCCCTTCTTCGATTTCAGCGATGGCCCAGGCGGATACGCCTGATTTCTTGCCCAACATATATCTGGTAAGATTTTCGGACTCTCTGATTTCTCTGATTTTTTCTCCGATTTTCATTTAGGTCTCCATTCTGTGCACCTCCGTTTACCCGAACGCAGATTGCCTGTTGGCATTTATGATTCTAACTGACTAATCATATAATGTCAAGTGGTTTCCAACTTCTTACTTTTTCCCTTTGTACTGGGACCGGAGCAGGTCGACCTGTTTCGCCAGTTCCTGCCTGTCTTCCATGGAAACAAGCCCGTACTTGTTCAGGATACGGAAAAGGTCGGAAACCCCGATTTCCCCAGAATCGTCACAGGTGACCCTCTGAGCCGGAATCTCGGTTCTGTAGCTCACGATGAGGATAGGCTCTCCTTTCCCATCGAAAGACGGAGCAGCCTTAGCGCGGAGAATGCCTCTCAGGGCTTTCATGTCCTTATCATACTCTTCACACCGATGGATCTTGTCGACGCCGTCCTTGCTGATGACCTCACGGAGCTCTCTGGTCTCCTTGATGTTGTCGGCGATAAGTCTTTTCAGGCCCATGGAATCTATCCCCTGAGCTGCTTCTCGATGGCGGCAATGTCCTTCTCCGTGACATTATACGGAAGACGGCCCTTGACGTCGACGAGATCATAGACGGAACAGCCGAAGAACTCGGCGAGCTTGAGCGCCTTGCTCTCCGCCAGACAGTACTTCGGATTGTTCTCCGCCGTGATCAGCGTGTTTCTCGATACGCCGATGATACTGGCAAGCTCTCTCTGCGTGACCTGTTTCTCTCCTCTGTGTTTTTTGATATTTACCATATTCTTTCACCTCATACCATATTTTAATGCTTCCAACAAAAAAGGTCAAGGCAATGCTTGACCTTATATAATTACAGCCACGTTTTGTTATAGCGGAGATGGTTGACCATGACCTGATTGAACAGACCTCTTTCCTTGAGAATGTCGATGGCGAAGTTCGAGATCTCTCTGGACACAAGATCCGGTCTTGTGGCAATCGGTCCTCTCTGAGGATCGTATCCGCTGTCGGAAGACAGGTCGCCGTTCCGGAACATGTACAGAGCCTGTTCGAGCACTGCTCTCTTCATCGCCTGGAAATCATCCGGATGATAGGCGAGTTCATCCCACTGGTAGTTTCGGAAGGAAGCGTGGTCGACGAAAGACATAAGCCTGGTTTCGGCTCTGTAAAGGAAACGCTCCGCCTTGGTGTCGTCAACGGCACCGCCGGTGTCCCTGAGCTCGTATCTCAGATCCTTTCCCGTATAGTTGAGAAAGTCATCCGGCGTTACGAATCTTGCTTTTGGAACGAATCCGCCGCTTCCGCCGGCACCTGTTTCGGAAAAATCAGCCATGGTATCTGTCCTCCAAGCCGAAGAGCGCCATAGCCTCGAGCTTTCCGGACTTGATTTCCTCAAGCATGGCCTTATGCCGCTTTTCGTCTATGATGATGTTCTTATACGCTTTGATCACAGCTGGACGGGTTTCGGTCTCAAGAGCCTTCTCGTATCCGTCGATTGCCTCGGCCTCGTCATCGATGAGATCCTGAACGGTCGTTTCCTCTTCGTCATTCTCTTCTTCCGATCGATCGCTAATTTTTTTCATTTGGTTGTTCCTCCTGTAATCGTTTCGGCGCCTGCTTATAGTTTATTCCGAAGTTCATCCAGCTGCGCTTTTATTTTATTGATTTCCTTCGTCACAGCTTGATTCTCAACTGGGTTTGTAGAACTGTCACTGAGACTGGAGTCAACGGTAACACTAGGGCCGTCAAGGACATTGATGCTGGTTTCCTTGCCATCATCGGTCGTGAAAGTGACTGTATTGACGCCGGCATCTGATTTGGAGGTAACGCTCTTGATTCCGATAGGCTTAGGAATCTCGAAAACGAATCTCAGTCTATACAGAAGCTCACCGGAATCGGACTTGACATACTCATAGGAGCAACTCGGCGTAGCATTATAATCGACCATCTTGACGGAGGACTCAATGCCGGAAATCGTAATCTCTTTGGCACCGGATTCGGAGGCTGGGTCGAACTTCAGGGCATTTCCGTTGAAGGGAACGATACCGGTGACGGCGATGGTATCGCCGCTCTGAGCGACGCTGTCCTTGGACATTCCGAGAACGACGGAACTGAGGCCGTTTTCATCGGCTTCGGTCGAACTGAGCCGGAACTGAACGTCAGAGCCTTTTCTGTCTCCGTCCATGATCACGCCGAAGACGGTAGCAGGCCATTTGAGCGTGGACACCGTATCCTTGAGTGTGGCAACGGTATAGAAATCGGGGTCTTTGTCGATGGAATCGTCATCTTCGGCAGGATTTCCCGTAAGTCTGATCTCTCCGTCGATGAATCCGAGACCGGACCATGACCGAAGGCTCAGCGTCTTGTTTTCGACGTCCGCAACCCACGATGCGGTATCTTCCATGAATTCCCTTGTGACCATGGCGTAGTTTTCGATAGTTTCAAGAAGCTCCTGGAACTGATCGGGCGTAATGGTTGTCTGGACGTAGTTTCCGTAGGTTCTTTGAACATAGATGTACCCGCCGCCTATATTCTCGCCTATCTCATCGTTCTTGCTTGTCTCAAGATAGAACTCAAGTTTTCCGTAATTGGCAGTAATGGCGGCGTTGTTGACCCGGATATGGTAGACGATATAATATTGGCCCTTCTTAAGAAGACCGGTATCGGTGTTTGCGCCGCTGACGTTGTTGTTGACTCCGGGGAACTTCACTCGGGTACCGTTATAGCCGTCGTTTCTGTTGGCGGTGATCTGGATCATCGTACCGTCGACATGCGGAAAGACGGCGCTGACGACCATATTCATATATTTGTTGTCATCAGGAAAACAGACATACATTTCGAATGTATTCCCCTGTCTCACAGGAATGTCATAATAAACGCTAACGACCTTGCCTTGGGGGTCACAATATAACCACATCGCTCTATTCTCCTTATATATGAATAGTTTACTCTAGACGCGCGGAAATGGGAAGCCTACCTGACAAGTTCGCCGGCCATAAGGCGTGACAGTTCCCATGCCGTAGGATTTCCGTTGAAAATCTTCACCATGGCATCGATCTGGGATTTCGGAGTGACGATATAGACGAGCTTCGCCCTCTGAAGGAACTTCTTATATCTTTCCTTGTCGTTCCCCCATGGTTGTTTTCCGGCGGCTATGATCCTTTTGTACTCTTTGTATCCTCTCATCGCACTTGCGAGGAAGAACGTGTCATGGTCGATATTCAGCTGATAGATCTTGTATTCCAGATACAGCATGCATTCCACATCACAGTGGAAAGGCTTTTCGGTCTCCATGTTTTTGGTCACAGACTTATCATTCTTCTTATAGACATATATCGGTCTTGCCTCGGCAGCGGCGACTTTATCCCACGTCACCGTATAGATGTAAAGGCTGACGAACGCGATATCCTCATAGAGGTTGAGCTTAAGGAACCGGAGGTCATTGTCCCGGATGACGCTCAGAAGGAATATGGACGCATAAAGCCTGCCCATATCCTGCCTGTCGTTCTTCATCGTGTATTCGTTGTAGAAGAGGAAATTGAACATCTTCTTGTCTCCGCAGTTGTTGATCCTGCTGAATATGTACATCAGAGACGTCTCATCATAGAGCGTGTCGTCGCTGTCCATGAAGTAGACCCATTTTCCGTGGGCCCTGTCCAGTGCGTACTGTCTTGCCCAGCCGCATCCGAGCCTTTCGCCGGGGTTGAGCCAGACGGGGCTATAGTGATCGAACCGGAAGAAGTCATGGTCTATGGTGTCCCCTCCGTCCATGACCACAAGAACCTCGATATCGGAAAACTCGATGCCGATCTGGGTATCGATCGACTTGAGACATTCGAACAGTCTCTTCCTGTCCTGACGGTATTCCGGAATGATTATGGTTAGATCCATTTTCTTTATTGTGAACTACCCATCACCTGAAGGCAATGGGCTTCTGAGACCCTTACGGCTCTGTTTAAGAAGTTTGATCTTTAAGTTTCCACCTGACAAGTCAGGCAATCCTTATTCTTGCAGGCGTGTCCACTTCGCCTCTAGCGTATAGGATACCAAGATCCACAACGTTACTTTTACACATGATATTCAGCGCGCCGTTGACGTCCGCGTTTAATGTTTTCCCGGTTGATGTTTTGTAAAGGCCGCGATGTATCCGGCTGCCGCTGAACTGATATTCTTGCGGGTTGTCAGCATTGTAGACGGGAATGTCGTCCTTATCCCAGAAAGATGCCTTGGATGTATAAGATTCTTCCTGCTTTACAAATACGATGCCATTTAGTTCGCAGAGATATTCAAGTTTACTACGAAGCTGTCCATATGGAATATTGACAAAGTTCTGATTATTCTGTTTGCCCATATTGGCGTTCTTCTGGAATGTGACATTGTAGCCGGCAACCAAAGTGCCTATATCATTGGATATACAGTAGTTAATAATCTTGCGGGCAGTCTTGTTCATATAATCATTGACTTTGTTATTGCGGCCACGGGCAATGGCTTTCTGCCGGTTCGTGGTGCTTTTGCCGAAATGCTGTTTGTCCTTAATGGACTGCAGCCGGGCGTTTTCTTTGTTGAACCACTGGTTGATGGATTTGAGCCTTCTGCCGTCAATGATGAACGTTTTGCCAGTGCTTGATACCGCTGTTACAAGATTATTCACGCCTAGATCAAGAGCAAGTGCATTGTTGGTATTTAAGTTTCTTTGAGAACATTCAGCTTCGTAGATATACTGGATTTCAAAGAACCTTGCTTTTGCTTTAGGTATGATGCGAATTTCCTTAACCTTTTTATCAAGCAGTATGGGTGGTATTGCTATCTCCACAGGTGGGTGGGATTTCTTAAAGCTGTTTGAGAATGGAAGGACCAGCTTATTGCCGTTCAGTCTTACAAACCCAATCACGAGCGTCGTGTATCCGTCTTTAGGAAGATAATGGGGCAATTTGCAGTCCTCGAAAGCATATTTTCCCTGTTTTGCAAGTTTTATCAGCCCAAAGAATGATTTGAATGAGCCGTCGACTTCTTTGAGGATCTGCTGCGCCATGTTGGAGTTTAACGCTTTGTAGTTAGGGCTGTTCTTTAACAGCACATAGTTCTTCTCGTACTTTAAGAATTCGCCTTCCGCAAAGTAATACTGGCGCACATTATAGATAGCTTCGTTCGCCAGGTTCTTTGCGGTATGACAGAGCTCTCTGAGGGTGCGATAGTCTGCCTTTGACAGATGTTTGACCTGCTGCTTTACAGTAAGATACGTACAGATTCTTCCTTTCTTAAGACTCGGAAATTGAATTTCCCGTATTTATATCATATCATATATTTTACTGATATACAATAATTCTAGTAAAATATATCCTGACCGCCATTCATCCCACGGCCCAAGGGCATGTGGGTTTTCTGGCGGAGACTTTGTAAACGAAAAGGGAGCACGTTTGAAGTACTCCCTAATACACTACTCGAGAACGCAGGCGAAATCGAGAAGATAGAAGTGCTCGAGGTCGACATTATCGGAGGAATTATCAAGCGGAATGTCGGTGAATTCCTTCGACCACGAAGTTCCGGGTCTATTCAGATTGTCGAGCTGTTCTTCCATATATTCATCAGTACCGGTGAAAATCGCTGTCCAGTTTGCCTGATTGGTCGGTTCACTTTCCGATCCTGTAAGCCTGTACAAGCCTCCCTTGTGAGTGGAATAGTTGATATACAGATACAGCATTCCTTGTTCGGCGGTGCCGGTATAATACACATAGTCCTGGTAACCGCGTTTTCCCCATCTGCTGTATTTCCAAGGAACGTTATCGTAATAAGATTCATCGTTGTTCAGAATAGTCGTAATGCTTTCCGGCCCTTCAACAATCCCATCATGCGACAAATAAAGAGACGTACCGGATTGATCGATAGCCACACTGACAAACGGCTTGTAACTCTCTATGGTTATTTTGGCAATGCGGTCGGTTCTGTTCCATTCGATTCTTATTCTATCCGGGCCTTTGTCGAAATCAGTTGCTTCTTCGTCATCAATATCACCTATGCCGATATCGTTATAACAAACCCACTGGATATCCTTCGGGAACTTACTCTCCTGCATATTTATCATCCAACCGGAGGCAAGAGCGTCGTGATATGACTGGGGGGAATCGGAGTCGGCGGGTTCAGTGTCTTTGCTGAACGGCTTTCTCATGTACATTGTTCCGCCATAATATGGCTTATCACCCCGTGTGGATGAAGCCTTGATAATATATGTACCTGATTTATATCCGTAAAGACTAAGAATATCCGCAATGCTGGTCCAGCCGGAGAACGCGTGCACAACACCAGCGGGCACACCCGTCTCGCTGACGGTATAGACGGCAATGCGGTCCTGGTCAGCATACACTTCGTATCCGGCGTCGGTCTCATGTCCGAGCGGGATGATGGTATCCGTTCCTTTGATCTTCCATCCATAGAAAGTAAGCTCCTGACCGAGCTCGGGTTCCTTCGTCGGAAGCGGATATTCGTTTTCCGGATAGCGGACGGTCTGACCGGCGTTCACCTCCTTAGAAGACACCAAAGTGGTGCCGTCATCCTTGTACCACTTGACGGTATAAACCTTAGAATTACTTAAGAAATAGGCAACACGGGTCTCGTTCTCCGTTACAGGATGGGAAAGCTCCTCCGCCATTGTGAGATGCGTAGTGCCGTTGACAATCCAGTAGTCGAAAGTATAGGTGTGAAAACTGTCGGGTTCTTTGGTCGGAGGATTTGATCCATAACTGATGGCAGATCCATTATCAACGTAGACAAAATCTTTAAGAACGGTGGTACCGTCCATCCATCTGACCCATAACTGATTGGTTATCGCAAAGTTAGGGCGATAAGTCTGGTCTTCCGTAGCCGGAGCGACTGTGGGGGTCCATGTGCCATCCCAGGTATATACCTGATGGTTCGCACTTTCCTTCGTCGGCTGTCCTACCTTGGTGCCGTTGACAATATGGTTCTGATCAAACACAGGAGTAACGCCATAATTGACACTTTCGGAATACATAACGGTATCATCGCCGTTCAGCCACGTAATCGTGTATTGCTGTAGGACCCCAGTGAACTGTGCTGTATAAGTCTCATTGCCGTCAACAGTATGAATGGCCGGACTCCACCCGGAAAACGTATAAGTAGTTCCCCCGTCGGAAGGTCTTGTCGGGTTATCCCCTTTATAGGACGGCGTCTCACCGCTCTCATATTCCTCAGTATCGAGAACCGTGCCATCATAATTCTTCCATGTGACGGTATACGTTGTGGCAGTAGGCTGGGTTGGCTCTGTAGGTTCAGAAGGTTCTGTAGGTTGTGTAGGTTCAGAAGGCTCTGTAGGTTGCGTAGGTTCGCTAGGCTCGGTCGATTCGGATGGTTCTGTAGGCTCTGTAGGTTGAGTAGATTCCGTAGGTTGAGTAGATTCCGTAGGTTGAGTAGTTTCGGTCGGCTGTGTAGATTCCGTAGGTTGAGTAGATTCGGTTGGTTGAGTAGATTCCGTAGGTTGAGTAGTTTCGGTCGGCTGTGTAGATTCCGTAGGCTGGGTAGATTCGGTTGGTTGGGTGGACTCGGTAGGACGAATCGGGAAACTGGGCACGCTTTCGTCTTCGCTGGTGGTCTTGGTAGGCTGAACAGGTTCGGTAGACCCGGTAGGTCCGGAAGGCTCGGTTGGCTCCGGACTGCCAAGGAACCCTTTGCAGGCATTGCTCACACCGAAGGTGAAATAGTTTCCGTTTTCGTCTGTATCGCTGAGATAGTTTACAGTTCTGTAGAAAGGATCACCGGTACGGCCGTCAAAAACGGTTCTCGATCTGTCGTCAAGGATGGAAACATAGACTTTATAGGTTGCGGTGTTGTTATTGTTGTCCACATGGGAAGGATAGATATAGTCGGCGAGTTCGGCAGACTGAGAAGACTGAGTGGATTCGGTCGATTTTCTCCCTGAATCTTCGGTTTTATCGGTTCCGGCTATATTGATTCCGAATACGAACTTCATGGTTCCGTCTTCATAATAATACAGTCGTAAAGACGAAAGGCCTTTCGGCGTAGGAATGGTGAAAACCATTCCCATGGGAGTGACTCTGACTGAAACATCGTTGCTGCCATAGATCTTAAAAGCCGGGAGGGAATTCAGAGAATAAAAATCGAACGGAGTATCGGGGCCCATCGGAGCGAAAAGACCCCAGAACATGTTTCTGGCAGCCGTGGACTGATATGCTTCAGGATAGAATTCGTCCCCATAGTACCGGGTAGAGGTTTCCTTCTTGGAATATTCTTTTCTTAATCCGTCGCTTGTGCCCGACATCACAGCCCTGAAATGGGCATTGGTGACAATGGTGGTCTTGTCATAGTTCAGAAGATGGACTCTGACTTTAGGATCGCCCGAAATGAGCTTGGCTTCGTATTGTTGTTCGATAGGGTACTCTGTTGTTTCGTCTATCTCTTCGTCGGCATTCAATTCATGTTCATAGGTCTCTTCATAGTGTATTCTGTTTTCTTTTTCCAATGGTTCCTTTGAATACGCATCATCGACCAAGACAAAGCCGACAGTTCCGGGCTTGGAAATATCCGGAAGTTTCGAGACTTCGATATCGGCACCCGTTCTTGTCTTGATCGACGTCCTGCCTGAAACGGAACTGAATTTCATCTTCGAATGATGGACCGAATCGGTAAACGGGTCTTTGCCACCGCCTTTTCTGGAATAGTTGATGGTGCAGGTGCAGAAAAGACCTATACCGCCGTCTTCGTCATTGGCGATATAGTCCGCACTTTTGATTGTTATGCTGTAATTAAGACTGATATTGTTCTGATTGCTGTCTTTGTATGAGCCGGAAAAGGCAAACGTCTTTCCGATCTCTGTCGGTTTCAAGGAACCAATGACGGACTGTGGAAGATAGATGACAACAGACGGATATTCGGTAATATTCAGGTCGCATTTGATATATCGGACGACGGTTTCGATCATGTCGTTAGTGACAACGTCGGAATATACGTCTCTGTCATCGACGATCATAGGCTCGAAAATCCACCCGGAACCGGTCGAAAATTCGCCTGTTATCTTGCTCTTGGAGCTGATGACGTCGCTGAGCTGCATCATAAGGTCGGAAAACATGATTCTGCCGTCTTCGCTCACAGGCTCGAACTGCATCGTCATGGTAATCTTTTCCTTGCCGTCCTTGTAAACGATGTTATCGGATTCCTTGGCACCGTCGCTCTCGTCTTCGATGCTTCGGAAGACAGGAGAGGCAAACTCCTTTATGGTAGGCTTGCTGTTGCCGTCGATACCATAATAGGACCCGAAGTGGATTTCGTTATCTTCGCCGTTGTAATTGAAGGAGAATTTGACAAGTCTCTTATCGTTGTCGTTATCCGAAAGCCCGTAATCCTCGCCGACAAGTCTCATAAGGTTGACATCGGCAAACGGAAGCAGGGCGGCACTTGTGACGGCGTTGTCGGACACGCCCTCGCTTTTGGTTTCGACACTGTCGATGGCATAGAAGTCCCTGTTGCTTACCTGACCGACACCGAAGCCTATTCGGTTCAGCCTGCCGGTATTGCCGTCGACCGGGAACATGAACCATCCCTGCTTGGCACCGGTAATGTCATCGACCTGCTTCGACTGCATATAGTTGGAGATGATGACAGGATTCGACACATCATAAGAACCGCTGTCGTTTAGGTGAGCAAAATAATGTTTGAGGTCTGCCCAGTAGGTCTTTACCATATCGCCGAAGACGGGGTTCCAATCGGCGACATAGACACCGGCGGAAGCAGAATCGTTCATGCTCACAGTGAAACAGAGCGAGTTACCGCTCGTGTAGACCTGCGTATCGGTGGCATAGACACCAGCTCTTCGGTTGCCTTCGACATATCGGTTGGGATAGATGACGAAGTAGGAATAATCAACCCGGGCGGAAGTGTCGACAGTTCCGTCCTCTTTATAGGTCGTAGGCTTGTAGAAAGTGAGGACTTTTTCAAGGAAATTGTCGGCGGTATAGATCTTCTTGGTCTGCTTCTGATAGAAAAGCGAATCGGCGGAGAACAGGATCTCAAGGGTCCGGTTCTCGCTTCTCTCGACACTGTCCCCATAGGAAGACAGGGCAAAAGGTCTGTGCTTGGAGAAGACACTTGTGAAGTAGTTCCTCAGAACATAGTCACTGCACAGATAATACGTGACGTTGATGCTGTCCAGATTGATGGTGATGTCTCTCTTATAGAGGACCTCATCATCGTGGACTTTCTTTTCATCGGCCTTGTTGCTGTCGTCCCACACTTCGGAAAGATCCTCAACCATGGAGATATCGGACGGGTATCTGGCGTGGGCAACCGTAGTGGCATTGCCGAGACGGTTGGATTTCTCCTTCTGGGAAACGCCGTCGCTTTCGATATAGGAAAGAGAGGCGGACTGATTGTCTCGTGTGAAGACATTGCCGTCATGTCTGTCCTTGGATGCAACCACGGTTGACGAAATGAAACCTCTGTATTCGACGATGAACATCAGAGCCTTCATCCGGTTCGTGAGATCCGTGGTCAAGCCGAGTGTGTCGATTGCGTCAGCACTGGTAGGCTTGTCTCCAGGTTCTTTTGTAGCATAGACCTGATCCCACGGAGTGATGTTTTTCGCCGATTTGAAGACAGTGATGCCGCCCGGTATTGTCCCGTTCGGAATTTCGGTTCCGTAGGGATAATGCTTATCCATGAATGTATAGATGTTTTCGATGGTTGTCCGTGTATTGCTCCAGAAAAGAGCGCTGGTGTAGGAATATTTGTTTCCCCATCCGGAAATCACGTTGGACCCGATATCATATCCGACGGTGGCGAACTTGAAGTTGGAAAGTCCGTATACGTGGCCTCCGCCGCTCACATCATAGCCCTTGATAGTGGTAGGCGTATCCTTGTTGAGAGCGATCCAGTCGGTGCTCAGAAGGTTCCTCTGAGAGTTCAGAAGGACAAGAGGCGTGATATCCTGTCTGACAAGGAAATAGGAATAAAGGCCGTTTTCGTCAGCCTCTGCAGACCTCTTGTAGTAGCACATATAGACCTTCTGGATATCATAGATGGGATGCGAAAGCTCAAGCTGGAGGTTCTCCAAAGTCAGTGTAGGGCTGTTGGTGTTGCGGAAACCTATTCTCTCCACACTCTTGGTGATGTTACTTTTGGAAAGAGCGCCGCTGTATTCTCTGACCAATCGGTCGGAATACTGCGAACCGTCCATGGTCCAGTTCTCCCGGTTGAGATACTTTTCGCTGTTTTCGTTGTAGAAAGGCATGGAGCTTCTCTTGGACAGGTCCAGAATGCCGATGACGCCGTCATGGACGACCGGAATCGCATCGACGACACGGAAGATATGGGTAAGATATGTCCGGAGCGACGGGAAATTCTCCGTCATTTCGGGGGCGATGACGTTTCTCAGCTTGCTAAGGCTGTCACCGGGGATGTACTTCTTCATGTAGGACCATGTGATTCCGTCAAAGGTGACCTTCATCCACGGAGAATACAGGTCGATTGCTTCCCTGACTGCCTCATAGGCAGTCATGACGCTTGGACTTATCTTTCCCTTTTCGGTGACGCTGACGGTCCACCTTGCGATGAACTCATCACTATCAGTAGGGGCGGTAACCCCACCGGTGTTGTCGGTCATACCGATAAGGTTTCTTTTGACCGGAGATTCTTCCGAACTCCATTCGATCGGTTCACAGTAAAGGTAGATATAATACGTCCCGTCTTCCGTAAAATCATAGGTAACATCGGAAAAGACGGCACTGCTGGAAGTGTGGAAAAGAATGTCGATGCCGGTGGACGTGCCTTTAATCAGGCTCTTGAATACAGTGACGGCTTCGTCTCCGTTCATGGCGGTCTTGGAAACAATCCAGTGCTTGACCGGGTGGAACTCGGCAAGGTACTTGGTTTTGTCAAAGGCGCTGATGCCGAGAAAGCCCGGTTTATAATAAAGACATGTAATGCCGGAGATCATAAAATCCGGCAGACGGAAGCTGTCGTTTCTCTTGGCGTTGGCTTTTATCTGGGTGAAAGAACAGACATCGGTATCGTCAAGGCTTCGTGTATTGGCGGAGATATAGACATCAGTATCGGGAATCCTGAGACCGGAGGAAGGGCTTGTCACAACGCCGAAAGGCAGAGATTTGCCCCAGGTCTCCATGGGAGCCATCTTTGCGAATTCCGACCCGTTTTCGGTGGTTCTCATAGGCTGGGAGATTGTCTTGTTCGGAAGCTGGACGGCTTCAAGCCCCTTCGTTTCGCTGATCAGGGAGATGGTATAGTTGAAGATATACGACTTATATTTCTTTCCGTTGGCATCCCGCTCATCGAATCTGTCCGTATCGGAAATGCTGACCTGTTCCCTGTTGATGGTCCATGCCAGCATATGGCGATAGAAATGTTTCTTCGTTCCCAACGTGACGTGCCCGTTTTCCACCTTCTCGGTATAAGGATCGAAGACAGTTCCGTAAGGTCTGTCCGGAAGATTGCCTGCCCCGTAATCGTGGATGAATACGTCATCATAAGGCTTAAGGTCGATGATTTCCTTCACATGAGGGATGATAATCGTACCGCTGTCGAGCGTTTCGGAAAATTCGTCCGTAAAGGACGCTCCGGTAGCAATGGGATAGTCCTTGCCTTTGATACGTGCCCATAAGTCCATATATTAGTTCTCCGTTCCTTGCGAGCCGTCGGCATAGCCGGCTCTTTCGCCATAGAAATAATTAGAATAGGCCTGCTGTCTGATCTGTGCGACGGAATCCGCGGCATTATGAAGCCCCGACGTTGCCGTCTTTGTGGCGCTTATGGCAGCTCCGGCGACGGCACCGACGATCGCACCCGGCAGTCCGCCCGCCAGACTGCCCATTTTGGCACCGGCAAGAGCGGAAAACGTCAGGCTCGATGCCATGGAAATCGTCTTCATGGCATTCTGAACGTTTGTCTGCCCCTTATAGTCTTCCGACATAGTGGCGTACTTTCCGTAGAAATACTGTGCTTCGCCTATTGCCTCGGAAATGAAGTTCTTGGTGAGATAGTAGGCGGAAAGATAGGCCACGGAAGTCGGCTTCTTTTCCTTCTTGGCATCCTGATTGGCATCGGACTTGATGTCGGTGCTGTCGTCCTTTGCGTCCGGGGACGGCGAATCCGATGCCTGGGACAGGATTCTTATCTCGATCGTTCTCATTCTTCCGTAGCCTCCGTAAACGTCATGGACATGGACGAGACATCTCCCCACGCCTGAGAATACGACCTTCCGGCGAGAGTGAACCATCCTTCGGCATTCGCCATATAATACCCGTTTTCGGTCAGGATGCCGCGCTTTGTTCCGGACTCGACGGGCGCGTTCGTTCCCTTCAGGTATGCGGCTACGTCGCTGTCATAACCAATATCTCCGGCAGTGACTTCCATGTTCGTCTTGAAATAAAGCCTGAACTTCACGTTCATATGTTTCTTCGCCAACAGAACCTTCTGTGAGAAATAGTTCAGATGCCTCATCGCTCTGCCTTCCTCAGTGTCAGCTCCGACGGCATCGATGGCCTTTTTCGGATAATTCCACAGGTAGCCGTCGAAACTTTCCGTGGTGGTCGACTGCCGGTTGACGTTCATCGTTCTTCCCTGGAATCCGGCATACGACTGAGGGTCGGTCTGAACGGAAAGGCTGTCCTGCATCGTGAGGAACGGCAGTCTGAACCATCCCTTATTGTCCGCGGTGTCGTCATAGGACCAGACCTCCGTTGTCATCAGAACGCCGTCTTCAGGGACCTTCACGGTGCCTCGGCTGCTGAAAAGCGCTCTGAATCCGTCATAAACCTCTTCTCCGGAGGAAATCATTTCCGGAGTATAGAAAGACATGACGATGCCGTCCGTATACTCGAAATTGTATTCGTTGCAGAATTCCCGGAGAATGGCGCCGGCGGCTTCGTAGTCGTTCTGTTCGGAAAGGCATTGGATGCTGAACGGCATATTGAGAACCGCCTTATTCACCTGACCCTGACCTGCCTTAAGAACGATGAAAATGGTGTTCTGATAGGGAACGTCAAGAGGATCGTGCACTTCCTGAGGGCCTTCAAGATTGACGGCTTCGTTGTCATTGTTCGGCCTTTTCAGGTCTTCCGCCTTAGGCTTTGCGTAGTCATCGATGAAAACACGTTCCGTGCAGACCACGAGATCGTAGCTGTCGATGTCGGGAACAGCTTCCTTGGAAACCTTCCTTGCCGCCTCGGCGATGGAATCGCTGATAATCCCGATAATCTCATTCATTGTCTTCATGGAATGAACCTCCGTCGGAAGTTATACTGACCCGCAGGCCGTTGTCGGCGGCCCATCCCGCAGCCTCTTCCAGAATCATATTGTCCAGACGGCTGATATCGCTTTTCTTCGTCTTATAGGTCAGTTTGCCGTCATCGCCGACCTCCGCCACCCATTTTCTTTCCCTCGCATCCTCCGGGTAGGAAGATGGGAACGCCAGTCTGGCAATGGCGCCGCCCTTAGTGGCATAGGAGACGGTCTCGTCCACAGCCTGACGGAACATGGCGTTCTTCCAGGCTTCCTTCTCGCCTCTGACCGTTTTTCTGGCTTTCACGGGTTTTCTCCGCTTCTCTGTGATAACTCTGCCGGGAACGAATTTCTTGCCCTTCCTGACCATCTTTATGCTTTCCTCGGGGGTATTCAGCCTCACCGAGCTTTTCTGCCATGTAGAAATATATCTGCGGACGATTCTTTCCGCCAGACCGAGAGCATCGATTTCCATCAGCTGATCAGGACGAGTATCTTGGACCCGTCCCCGTTCCTTGACGCATACTGAGATCTGCTCCACTGCGGTGTGAAGTTGATGCTCTCGACTCTCCAGATTCTTCCCTGATATTCCACAAGGTCGTTCTGATTGATCACGCCGTTGATGAATCCGGACGTGGAGATGGTGACGGTATATCTTGTGTACCTGACATCGCCGGAAGCGCTCATGGCTTTGGCTACCGGCTGAATCTCCTCAGCGTAAAAGGTACCGGCAGGATTCAGTCTGTAACAGACCTTATCGAGTCTTTCCTTGCCCGTCCTGGCGTTCAGAACGATCTGCTGGTTCCACCATCTGCAGGGCTCGTACGCCGATCTTCCGACCCCGCTGAACGCATCCACTGTTCCCGGCATGATACTGTCCTCGCTGAATTCTATTATAGACTAAAAAAGCCCGGTATGGAACCAGGGCTTTCATCGATTCTGCTACTTCTGGGAATCCTTCAGAGCGCCCGATATTGCGCTTCTCAGAACGGAACTGAACGATCCCATCTTGATTTCGATGTTTCTCTCCCATGCCCATCTTACGACAGGATTGATCGGAAGAGCGACCGCCTCACAGACGACGAACACGATGAGGAACTGTTCGACATCCGCAATGTTGTTCTTGAGGCTGTCAAGGACGAAGATGAGGATAAAGAGCGGAATCAGCCATCTCGCTCCGTCAAGGCACTGCCTTACCATGGTCCCTTTATGGAACCCGGCTTTGACTTCCTCGAGAAGCTTTATGACGAACCATCCCACAATGATGAGGCAGAGGACTCCCCAGCCCGTAAGCCTTGTTTCGGTGGCCACATTGGTCTGCGTGTGAAAGACATCGAATTTCCACGCGATGAAGCAGATAGGCGCGACCAAAGATATGATCACCCATATCGGAAAACGGATCCAGAACTCCTTCTTCGTCATGAACTTATATCCCGGGACCTGGGTCTCCGGGTTCAGATGCCGCTCGGCGACAGTCTTCTGCTGTTTGTTCTGTTCTTCCATGATCTTCCCTCCTATCTGGCTTTGACGTCATGTGCCGTTTCGCCGGCAATGGTCGTGACCTCGGACGAGGCCTTCACCCTCTTTTCGTGGGCATCCTTTGCCTGCTCTTCGACGCTCTTGATCTTATAGGTGCCGATCTTGTATTCGTCGACCATCAGCGTCATGGTGCTTGCCTTGAAGTCAATGTAATCATTGTCGATCTTAACGATATTGTAACCGACGGCAACGCCCCAGAGATAGGACATTATCAAGGTGCCGATGTTCGATACCATCGAAAGCAGCATCTCCATCTTGGCGGTCTCATCCCCCGCGGTGGCCATGACCTGAAGGCCTGTGATCATGATGCTGAACAGCGACATGCCGATGATGCGGTAGCCATAGTTCACACCGAGATACATGCCTTTCCGTTTGGCGGCGTTGGCGGACGATTCCCATTCATCCCTTTCGGACTCCGAGAATGCGCTGACGAAGAATGTGCTCGGAAGAGGGGACACCTTCACCTTCCCTTCCTTGACGGCCCGGATGACGTTTATCTGATGTTCCGTATAGGAAACGAAATAGGTGTGGCTGATCTGTTCCTTCTCATCCCAGTACTTAGCCCTGAAAGGCGTGCCGTCCCAGTTCTTCTCCCATCCGGCGGTCCTGAGATTGTCCAGCTCCTGGAAATCGAGGTCAAGAACCTCCATCTGCCGGATACCGACATCTCCCAGCACCATTCTTATCTTCTCATCCAGCTTACGCTGCCGGTAGTTCTCAAGCCAGTCACCGATATAGGCGTAAAGGCCGAGCTCCTTGATCGTCCCGATCACAAGGGAATAGGCGCGGAGAGATACGGAATATCTTCCGTTCGGGGTATTCATGGCGACATCGCCGCCCGCCTGTTTCCCTGAAATCATGCCGAAGATACAGATTGCGACCTGTATCATGAGGCTCACCCAGTATTCGATTGTCTCCAGCTTATGCGGGTCGAAATACGCCCGTGTGACCGACAGAACGACAATGAGCGCAATGCAGGCAAGAAGGGACAGGATGGAATATGCGGACTTTCTTGTGATTCCGTACTTCTCCATCTTTCCCTGTACAAACGCCTTGCCTACTTTGCTCTGTCTGTTCAGCTGATCAAATTTCTGCCTCTGCGAATCCAGCCCAGGCTGTGCGGTCTGCCCGGGTGTCTGATTGCCTTTTTCTGCCATATTCCTCCCTCTTACATGTTCTTGTATTTACGGTCAAGTATCTTATAGACCACCCATGCCAGAGGAACGGCGGCCATGATGACCATTGTCAGTCCGAAAGTCTTCAGCCATTCCACCATCGCATTGAAGCGTGCGACCACAAGGAATGTGATGCCGACCAGAAGGAAGACACCGCTTACGATCCAGACCCAGATGTTTGTCTTGTTTCCGCCGTTTTTATAGCTTGCCATACACGTTTCCCGTATCGGCATCGTCGGAACCGGACACATCCTGATCGAAATTGTTCACACTTTCTCTGGCTTCCTGTGCCGCTTTTTCGGCAGCGGCCTTCTTATCGCTTTCGGCCTTCATCGAAGCGTGGACGATATCTTCGATCTGCTTGGCAAGCTCCTTGTCCGAGCTCTTGTAGTTCTGAAGTTCCTTGATGGCGGCAAGTCTGGACTCCGGAGTATCGTCAAGAGTATAGAGCGTAGTTCTCATCAGCGCCTTCAGCGTATTGCTCATATCGGCGTTCTCCTCGCCCTGCTTCTCCAGAAGAGGACCGACGGTGTTCTTGAGGAACTCTGCGGTTGTCTCGGAGACCACCTGTCTTGCCACGTTCTGCACCAATTCCGAGACCTCTTCGGTCGTCTTGGCCCGGAATTTCTTCGACTTGATGATGGTAAGGAAGCATCCGCTGGAAAGGATCAGCGTGAGAACGAAATAGACAAGTTTCAGAAGATTGTCGACGGTCAGAAGGGACTTCCAGTTAATGGTGGATAAATCCGTTGTGCTGAGTTCGACACGTCCGGAGAAATATGCCCTGACATCGTTTAAACCCTCCCTGAGTCTGAATCTGTATTCGCCCTTTTCGGAATCGGTCGCCTCGAGCTTCTCACCGTTCAGGGTGACATAGGACAAGGCGTACTTATAAAGCGTGATGGATCTAGACGTGGCATCGATGGTGGGATTTCCGGCTACGGTGACGATTACCTCGTCTCCGACATGGCCTTTGTCCGCCGAAATGAAGACATCTCCGTATTTGTTGGTGCTGTCCTCAATCGTCTCTCCGCCGCTGATCCAATATACCGAGGACGAAGTGGTGCATTCGAACACCTCTTCCTCCGTATGTTCATCCCCGCCACCATTCTCCGAAACGGAGGAACTTCCCTTATCGCCCGTATTTCCGGAATCTCCGGAATCTTTGGCGGTCCCGGAATCTTCCGTATTTCCGGAATTTTCGGCGCTCCCGGAATCTTCGGCGACAACGTCCGAAGCATAGACCCCGGAAGTCCCTGTATCAACGGCAGATGTGCCGGCGACCCCCGAAACCAGGGACAGAGCAATTCCTACCAAACCCAACCTGATCATTTGCTGACCTCCTTCTGAATACTGTCGACCATGTCGAACACCTTGGTCATACTTTCCTTATAGTTGGCGACCATCTTACCGACTTTTTCGTCTCTCTTCTCCTCGGCTTTCCTGAACTGATCCGTAAGCGCATCAAGCTCTCCGGACTTCGCCTCGAAGGAATCGTTCAGCTTCTTTTCCAGCGCCTTGATTTCCTCCTTCAGTTTTCTGACCTGTTCATCCTCATAATGATACAGGTCGGATATGGAGACGCTGTAGTAATAGTCACCGTCTTTCGAATAGATAAGAACGTGACCGTCGCCTTCTTTGCTGAGAACAGTCCCTTCAGCGACCCGGATTGTCACAAACTGTTTTCTCATACTTATATTTTTGCACTATGCGAGCCCAAAGTCGAGGTTTTTCTCACCCGGACAAGATACAACACAACACAAAAAGGCCCGGAAGCAATCGTTCCCGGGTCAAGCTGTCAGCACCTTTCGGTACTTACGGCATTATTATACATCAATACGGACGTTTTGTCACTTCAAAATGCCCATGAGGCGGAAGGCTTTTTCTCTTTCCTTGCTCTTCTCATCCCCGCCGTCGGATTCCCCTTCGGCAGTCTGATATTTTCCGCTTTTCTCATCATAGGGCTGTTCTTTCGGTCCTTTGCCGGTCTTGTACTCGGTAATAAGTCCGCAGCTGTTTTCCGTCATTTCAGAAGTTCCTCCCATTTTCCGTTATGGTCCTTGATTGCCTTGTCGATGCAGTTGTTCCGATGGTCCCTATAGGCATCGTTGTCGCCTTTGAGGATATTCAGGGCGGCAATGACATTCGATCTTCCGTACTGCTTCATAAGAGCCATCAGCTGCTCTTTTACTTCGTTCATATCGTCCTCGTCCCAGCTTCTGCCGAAACTGTGGCTCTTGCCGACCGTTCCGACGATATCGCCGTAGGCCTTGTCGACTACGCCCATATCGGTCTTGATGCCGTCATCGGGCTGGTCTCCGACCATCTGGGTATAGGCGCTGATAGCCCCGTCTATGTCTCTATGGTTCCTCTCGATATCCTTTCTGCGGACATCGAAGCTGTGACCATAGTCGTCTTCCTTCTTCTTAAGATAGGCGGCTTTTCCTTCGGGATCGAAGGCGCTGAAATAGTCGTGGTTCTTCTTGGCTCTTTCCGCGTCCCTCTTCTTCTTATCCATGAACTCATCGAACGACATGTCCTCGACTTCATCGTCATCGATAAGTCCGTCGGTCTCCCTGTCCAGAAGCTCTGTGATGTCCACAGGCTGAGGGGATACGTTTTCTTCCGGAGCTTTGCCGGCAAGAACATCTTCCACCTGTTCTGCCTGATTGACGCCGGTGATGGAATCTCCGCCCGGTTTCTGCTCTGGTTCGGCTTTCTCTTCCGGCTCGGTTTCCTGTTCCGGCTCTTCTTCCTTGCCATGGCCGTAGTAATCGTCTACGAGTCTCTTGACGGCATCGTAGTCGTCGCCCTGGCTGTATTTCTCGATGATGGCCTTGGCCTTCTCGTCTCCGTTCTTGGCCGCTCCGTAGATCTCATGGAACTGCTTGTTATTGATAATATACATCTGATGATTTACCTCCCTTTCCTGCCTCTGGCGAACCCCGGTCTTCTTATCGTGAATCCTGCCTTCGGTACGGAAGTACCGCCTTTTGCCGGGGCGCTCGGTCTTGCTGTCGACGTGGCCGCAGCCGGCGCTTCCGGCGCTTTCGGCATGACGAACTTCACCCTCGTCGGCGACACGCCTTTTCCTGTCTTCCTGACGGCCGTCTTCACAGTCGGAGAGGTAAAATTGCTTTTCATCTGTGAGGAAAAGAATACGTCATGCGGAGCAGGAGAAGTGTCCGTTTCCGGCGAAGAACTGATTCCGGACTCTGTATCAAGGTGATAATGCTCCTGGTTCGTTACGTCAACGCCCATGAGCTCGCTGGCTCTCGCCCTTTCCGCCTTTTCCTGGCGGATCCGGTCGGCGTGGCCCTTCCTGATCATGGCCTTCTGTCTGCGGTCGTCTTCGGCCTGTGCGGCTTCTTCCCTTCTCTCCTCAGCCGCTTCAGCCATCCTCTCGGCTTCCGCCTTTCTGGCCTTGTTCAGATTGTAGCCGGCGATGTTTTCGCCGATCTTTTTGATCTGCTTATTGATCTGCTTATAGTTTCTGACCGCTGCGGACGCGCCGGGAATAGCCTCGGCGGCTCCGTCAGCGACACCTCTCAGGACATCACCGAATACTCCTGCAGAACCGTTGTCATCCATGCTCGTCAGCCCTCCGTAAATCTCAATATATCTAAATTATAGCGCACATAAAATGCAAACAAAATAAAAGTTGCCCTTATTTAAGGGCAACATCGTCATCCTCCTGTTCTTCCGGCTCTTCGTCCTTGATCGTGGCCAGGAATTTTTTCATTTTTGCGGCCTTCATATCGGACATGGCCTGAACGTACACCGGGTCCTTCTGGATCTCGGCAATGGCGAAATCGGCGAGCTTTCTCTGTCTGTCAGTGATCTGTTCGCCGGCGGCCGGCCTTACCGGCATCCATTTTCGGAAATAGATAATATCAGGGGCCGCCCCTCTGAGATTGACCTTGGGGTTGTCGTCCCAGTCATATATCGCCTCTACGAACACGCTTCCGTTTGACACGATGACCGTATCATCGCCGGACAGATATGCGATATCCCAATGATTATTCATATAATGCCAACCTCCTGATTTGCCTTATTGTATCATATGCCCCATCAAAGCGTCAACACCAATTCTCCGGTATCATTGTCGACGACGACAAGGTCACCGTTGCCATTGGTCGTTACGAGGCCTAATTTCTTCTCACCAAACCTGTCAATATAAGAAGTGTAAGGGGTAATGCCGTACTGCTGGCATGCGTCAAAGATCTTTCTGCCGTCATCGGTGCTCCATCGTCTTCTCATCATCATGATATTGGCAATATCGGAACCGGTAACGTCGCCATGATACTGAGCTTCGATATAATTCACACCGAAGCCTTTTCTGACATCGCCGGGAGTCTTCCATCCCATTGCCTTTTCTTCGGTAACTTCATCAGGATAAGAATCTGCAAATACGCCGTGATCAAGTCTGCCGCCGACCAACTGCGGAGCACAATCCGAATTCAGAGAATCCCCGAAAGAATAGGTTGTTCTCTTTCGGATATCGGGCTTGAATTCAATGATCGCGTCTCCGTACCAGGAGGCCGTGTTTTCGATTCTGGCAAGAGGATCTTTGTCAAGGAGACAGCCATACTTCTCCAATCTCTCGCCGTAATCATGATGGGTATAATAATCACGCCCCGTGGGGTCTCCGATAGGAGTTCCGAACATACGCTTTGAGGCTCTCGCCCTAAGTGCCTTATCGGAACTTCCGCCAGTATGGGTTTCCTCGAAAGAGAACTGATTCTTCAGGCCGTTCGTAATGACGTCAAGAACATATTCGAAATCGCAGTTTGTGCAATATGCGGAATTGTCCCTGAGGATATCTTCGATATGGGTTCTGACTCTTTCGTTGGTGTCAACAAGGATGGCATCGGCATGATTGCTGCCGATATCGCCGAAATCCGGTTGCTTCGCTCTTGCTTCCCGGTTCTTCTTGAAATTCATAAGAGTAATGGAAAAATCGCCGTTGAGATTGTCATACTCATCGTATCTCGATTTTTCGCCAGGGGCAGTGTTCTGCCGCTGAAAACCCTTGTACCTGGAAGAGAACCAGCCGTTCAGCTTGCCTAATTTAGGCTTTGCGGAAGATCCGTCTTGCCCGGCAGAAGAGGCGGCTCCGTCAGGAGCGGCCCCTCCGTCTGCTTTCTTGGTCCATTTGCCGTCGCTGTCATACGGCTGCAGTTTGTTGCCGCCGCCGGGCTTTTCGCCGCCCGTGCCTGTCTCGATCTTTTCGTCGACCATAGTTTATAACCCCAATTCGGCAGCGATCTCGTCGAGTTCCTCAGGAGAAGATTCGGAAATAGCCGAAACAACCGCATCCGGAGTAGCATCGACACCGCTGGCTTTGAGAGAAGAAACCATCTTGTTCACAAGATCTTTGTGCTCGGACATGTATTTGCCCGGGTAGTTCTTGGCATCGCTGATGTCTCCGAACTTACCCGAGGCGGTGGATTTAGGCGCTTCCGGCTTGGATGCTGACGGCGCTGACGGTTTAGGAGCAGTCGGCTTCGGTGCCTTAGGCGTTGTCGGAGTAGTCGGTGTAGTCGGAGTGCTCGGACCGGACTTCGGAGTATCAGCCTTCGGTCTGTGCTTATTATCGGACGGAGCGAATCTGGGGATAAGCTTATGCCCGTGCGGATCAGCCTTATACGCAGCAGTTCTCTTTTCGACGGCATTCTTGAAATGCTTCAGAGAGCTTTCCTTGTTGTCTCCTGTTTCAGAACCGCCGCTCATGCTTCCGCCCAGCTTCATCCAGTTATAGTCATTGCCCATATGGGTTCCGCCGTTCTCATCCTCAAGGTAATTCTCGATCTGTTCCCTGAACTGTTCGGGCGTCAGATTCATCGTGGAGATATATCTCTGATAATCGGGATAATCGCCCCCTATGATGTCGCCCTTCTTGACTCCCTCTTCGGCGTATTTGGCAAGCCATCCCCTGGCAAAATACGGGAGGGTCTTGTGATCTCCGCCTCCGCCTTCCCCGCCGTGGCTGCCGTTACGTTCGGCGTGATAGTCGTATTTTCTGGAGATGTTTGCGCTCGAGTTATAGTCGAACCGACCGGTCTCCGGATCTCTGGGCTGAAGGACTCTGTACTCATGGGTTCTCTTATGCCCGGCCGGAATAGGTTCGCCTCCGCCGGTGTTGAGGGTCATCCTTGATTCTTCCAAGGTCCTGTTGACGTTCCTCTGAAAGCCGACATCCTGCTTGAATCCTGTTTTGGTACCGGCTTTGGTACCGGCAGTGGTTTTAGTTGCCATATCACGCATCCTCCGCGTTTTTTCGATAATTTTATTATAGTGGATTTGTCCACAGATTGAAATACCCGCACAGAAAAAGCCTTCCCGAAGGAAGGCTCCTTTTGTCGGATCGTCTACCTGTGACTAGTCACCGGTGAAGGTGACGCCGGCCAAGGTAAGACCGTTGCCGTTGCCGGCAATGACATTGCCCTTGCCGTCGATGACGAAGACAGTATCGGCAGCCGCTTTGGTGGTGTCGATGACATCACCGACTCTGAGTCTGGTGAACTCGCCCAAGGCGACCTCATTGGCCGAGGCGTTGGTGGTCGGACCGACGACTGTGGTGCCGACGGTGACCGTGCCGGTTCCGTTATGCTTCAGCAAGCTGAACGGCTGATCATACGGAACGGCGAGGATATCGGTGATCTCCGCCTTACCGGTTCCCTTGGCCTTCAAAGTGACGTTGACGGCCATCTTCGGGAAGCTCTGCGCCGGAGTCGTGACGGTTCCGCCGCTATTTCTCGCGCTGAACCATCCGGTGTGGACATAGATACCGGGGCGTTTGTTCTCCGGGACGAAGACATCGTGGTAGATTCTCGCGTACATGACGTAGGCATCCATATTGGTGGCGGCAAGCGCGAATTCGCCGGTGAGGATCTTGGTCTGCTCGAACTTCGTGATATGGACCGCGGCCGACTTATCCATGATGATGAAGTCGATGTCCTGACCAGGGTTATCCTGGTCGCCGACGATCTTGAGATTCTTGTTTCCGGCCTTCGCGGCGGCGATATCGGCGGCCGTAGAGGCTCTGTAGCCTTTGTTGAGCAAGGCGATGGAAGTCTGGAATCTCTTCGGAGGAACGACGACCATCGGTCTTCCTTCGTAGGTGGTGATACGGAACTTCACATCCTTGCTGTAGTCTTCCTGTTTCAGGGTCTTGAAGATCTCGGCGGAGTTACGCATCGCATCGACGAAGTCGAAGCTGGCGAAGATGACCTGATTGGTGTCATCGACCTCATCCTTGCCGAGAACGGTGAAGCCGGCGCTTAAAGCCGCAAGAGGAGCATCGACGGAAACTCCGTTCGGATTGACGATCTTGAGTCTGTCGTCGACCTTATGTCCTGCGTACTGATAAAGCTTGGCGAAGCAGACGGCATCGACCTCCGGAATGATGACATGTCTGTTGACCCACGCCATTCCCTTGCCGACCATGAGCCCAGCCGACTCTTCGTTGCTGAACTTCTCGATGACGTACTTCGCGGAGCGGTCGAGCTCGATGGTGAAGGTCTCCCAGTCGAGATCGGATCTCTGCTCTGCGTAGCCGTTGCCGTAGTACGGCGCATCCGGGTTGGCGGAATCGTACGGATCCGTGGTGTTGCCGTTTCCGCCGAAGTCGCTTCTCGGATCGCCGGCGTTGTTGCTATGGTAGAAGCCTAAGCCGCCGAAAGCCATCTTGGCGATCTTGACGGTCTTGGCATCAAGGAACTTGAACCCGTCCTTGTCGGGTCTCAGAATGGAGGAGCATGCCTCCATGACATACTGTTCATCGAACCCGTCAGTGCTGTACTTGGTGATGAGCTCGATATTGGTGTTGGAACCAGCTAAAGCCATTTTAATGTACCTCTTTTTTTGTTCACAGCTGATTGCTGTGCTCTGTAAGGTACCTCAGCTGCTGACTTCCTACAGGTATACCATTGTGGTATGGTAGGCGATTGCCCTACCGCGGGCGGAGTTCCCATAACCGGTAACCGGACGAATCGGACGATTTTCGGACGATTTTCAGCCAAATTTTCGCTTGCCGAATTTTCAGGAACCGATGCGCAAGGAACTGCGCCGCTAAACCCTATAGGAATGCTTTTCCGCCTAAGGAATCTCTTATTTTGACCCCCGGCGGATTTTCGGGCGGTCTTACTTATGGATACCCATAAGTCGGAACGCCTTTTCTTTTTCTTCTTCGTTCTTGCCGTCATCGGCGGTATCGTCGTCATCCGCCTTGTCGGAAGAACTGTCGTCTTCTTTGTCGTTGTCTCTGTTGTCGCCGCCGTTTCCCGCCGTGCTCTCGTCGTCATCGTCTTCATCCTTCGGCTTGCCGCCTCTGTCGGACGGAGCCGACATACCGTCGGGATCGAGTTCGGCGTCTTTGACCTGACCTTCCGACAGGCCTTCGGCAGGCTCCTGCGGATCCGACTTCCAGAGGTTCTTGCGAGCCTCGTCTTCGTCGGTGATCTTGGCGAAATCAGGATCGAGTTCCCAGCCTTCTGCCTGGCAGATGCCTTTCAGTTGGTTGAGATTGATCTTGCCGTCTTCGAACATGCGGCCGGTGGCAACGAGCAATTCTTCTTCGCTGTGGCCTTCCTTGCGGAGGTCATCGTAGATCTTCTGTAATTCTTCTGGACTCATTCTCCGTGCACCTCTTACTTTCTGTAGTCAATGCCCATAGCGGCAAAGGCTCTCTGCTTCTCAGACAGTTCGGTGTCCGCCTGACTTCCCGGGTCACTGCCGACCTTCTGGATGACGGACGGCTTCTGGGCCTGAGAATTGACAGACATCTGTGGGTTCTGGCGGTCAACGCCCTGGGCTCCGCCTGCCGGAACCGTCTCCGGCGCCGTGCCTGCCCATTCCGGATGCGTCTGGAGTCCGGACTGGATTGTCTCAGGGGTGATGGGCTGATTGTTGAACTGCGCCCAAGCTCTGACATCATCGAATCGGTCTTCCTTGATGCCCGATCTGAGCAATGCGTTCTCCGCTCTCTCGAACTCCAACTCCTTCTGAGTTTCCCCACAGGCTGCATTGAGAACATCGTACTTCTGACCGTTGGCGAACAGTCCGTCAAGCTCGTCGTCGGAATCGACACCGTACTTGGTATAGTAACCGTTTCGGATGTCGTCTGCCGTCTTCTGCCTGAGTTCTTGGATAGCTTCTTCTCTGGCCTTCGCCTTGACCTCAGCCAACCTCGCCTGGAGAATACGGTTCACCTCACTCTGTGGAATCATCTTCTCCTGAGGCTGTCCTGCCGAGGCCGTGCCATCGGCCTCCTGGTCAGCGCTTTCCGGTTCCGGAGCGCCGTTCCCGTCCGCTCCCTCGCCTGCCGTCTGAGTACCGGCCGCATCTTCCGGTTGGACCGGCTGCGGCTGTTCCTGCTTTTGCCCCTGCGGATCTTCCTGATCTGTGACCGGGCCTGTGCCCGTGCCCTGATCCGGCTCCTGCTGCTGGGTTGCCTGGACAGCCTCCTGTCCTTCCTTCTGTTTCTGCAAATCCTCAGTTTCTTCCATGGTGTTACCTCTCCATTTGAGTTGATACTCGGTGATCGGATCCGCCGATAGATTTCTGATGATATTTTATCACAGTATTCAATATTCATACAACTGTTTATTTGCCCCTGGGATGTGTCACGCCGTGCATCTGCGGAACACATCATATGGCACCCCGGCGGCCGATCGGACAGCCTCACCCCGACATCATATGTTTGTTCAAATGATTGTTGACACTAAGAATGTGCAGTGGTATACTAATAGAGCAAAAAGGAGAAAGCATAATGGCAGAAACGGTGAAGACGGCAGAGACGTTCAGCAGAGAAGAGTTGAAAAAGATGAAGACGGCGGTAGACGAATTCCTCAGCAGAGTCGACAGTCAGTGGCCGGGCAGAGAAGACTATGAAGCCCTCAGCGCGAAGCTCGAAAAGGCGATCGGAGCAAGCTACATGGCGGACGGAGAACTGAAAGACGTCGGCAAATGGTTCCGACGGGAAGATTAGCCCCCTCAGACGGGGGCTTTTCTTATGCCCCCTATATCCCCCCAGACATCGTGCCGTGCGTCTATGGGGGCAGAATCCGACGAGCGGCAGATATCGGAAGAGCATAGATCCCCACAGTAAGGAGATCTGATCCATAGACAGCCCACCCGTGCCTAGCATGAGGTGAGGTGAGACAGGGGAACGATACCGGACTTGCACCCGAAAAAAATTGTTCCAATTTATGTTGACAAGTATACGATAGTGATATATAATGGTTGCAGAATCAAAGGAGGTTCTGAAATGAAGCTTTTAACTAAGGAGTTGCAGAGAAGGTTCGACAAGACGAAGCCGTACGACGGCGACGCCAGTTTTGACGCGCCCGTCCTCGCTAAGTTCTTCGGAGGTGCGTCCTATACCTTTATCGTCACTTCGGCGGAGAAGGACGGAGACGACTACATCCTCTACGGATACGCCACGCTCGGATACGGATACGAATACGGTCCCGTCCGCCTGAGCGAACTGGAGAACATGAAGTTCCCGCCGTTCGGAACCTACACCGAACGGGACAGATACCTACCGAAAGGCTGTAAGGTGAAAGACCTCATCAGCGAATCCGACCTCATGTAGGACGGACGCCCCGCTTCGGCGGGGCTTTTCCTTTGCTTGGAAAAAAGGCGGAGGGGCTAGGGGGAGGATGATCCGCCGTGCGTAATTATCCACACTCTCATGGAATCTGTTTACGATTTCCTTACTTGCGAGAACTCCGCCGCTTTTATTAGTTCTTAGTATATATGAAATATATACTAAGAACGTAATAACTTCCCGATTTTTATTCTACATGAAAAAAATATAAAACCTCTCTCTTTTTTATTTTCCTTCTCGCGCGATAGACACTTTTATAAATTTTTCATATAGAATAAAAACGAAGAGGTTATTACGTACTTGGTATAAATTATATATATACATATATATGTATATATATAATCTATACCAAGTACTAATAAAACCTCGGGAGTTTTCGCACTTACCGTTTTGGAAAATGGGCCTTCGTATACCGCTAGGGTATATTACGAAACTAAAAACAAACGTAAAAAAGTCTCACAGTGTGAGCAAACGCATTTCTTTGTTTGGTCAACCGCAAACCGTATGCTGGTATACTATAGGCGTGCAGGAAGTTTACCCGAACTCCCCGACAGCCGGCGCAACAGGCATCGTCGGCTTCCTCCCCCCGGGCCCGATCGCCTGGGGCTTTTTTGTTGCCGTGCGATCCGGCGTCACATCCGGCATTGCATAGGGTATTTGCTTGTGGTATACTAACCAAGCATAAAAGGAGGGTACAGAATGGCTGCACCAATGAAGGGGACTCCGGAGAGAGCCCGTTACAGAAAGAAACAATGGGAGTACCGTAAGAAGCATTACTACAAGATCATGATGGAGCTTCGATACGGCAAGGACGACGACCTAATCCATAACCTCACACAGTTCGACGGCAACCGCAACGCGTTCATGAAGGAAACGCTGAGAAAGGCCCTGAAGGAGGCCGGCAAGGACACCTACGTCCCGGGCGAACCGCCGTCCAAGACGGCACCCGATACGTCCGATCTTGAGAAGGAGATCGAGACGGAATACGGTCAGTATCTTCACAGAAAGAGAAAGTAGTTTTCCTCCCGATATCCGCTTACGGCCAGAGGCGGAGTCCAGAAACACAGAGGACCGAAAGGCCCTCTTTTCTTATGGCTGCCGATCCGGGACATGGTCAGCGGGTAGTCCGCCCGTGCATTACGACGGCCAGGGGATGGATCGCCAAGCCTCGACAACATCGCCTGTCAGGCAACACCACCAGACTGTGAGTATTCACAGTTGATGTGATGGTCTTTTCCTGCGTCCCGATCCCCCGCCGTGCAAAAGGCGGAAAAGAGGATGGACGGATGATGGTCGGATGAATTCCGGAACTGAAAAAATGTTCCGAAAGTTGTTGACAACATAATTGCATGGTGGTATATTATAGCTGTACCGAAAAGGTCAGCGCTAATAAAAAGCGCAATCAAAAAGGAGAAAAGAAAAATGAAAAAGTACATTGCATGGTCGAAGGTGACTGGAGAAGGGCTGACCGGAGAGTGGTGTCACGATTGTATAGCCTTTGAAGCTGAAGACGAAGAAGAAGCACTTGAAGAATTCCTTGATAGTGAAAAAAGAAATTTAAGAAAAGTTAAAGCCGTCAGAATCGATAGCAGAGAATATAGCCATATCGACGGAAAGGCAGAGTTCGAATACAAATACAAAGGAAAGATGGTTACTCTTGAAATTGAGATGAGAGAAGCGGAGTATACGGCAAAGGTTAGCGCTAAGCCTTAAAAAGCGCATACGTTAAGGAAAGGAAGAAAAGAAAATGAAAATCATCAACGGCAGAAAGTTCTTGGAAGATTCCGATATGGTAAGAGTCGGCTATACGATTCTGAGTCATAACTATGGTTTAAGTAAGTATCTTGTCGGCTATCATGGTGATAAAGGAGTTATGACTTTGGGAGACTACAAGAAACGCCGTCAGGACGGCACCTATCCCGACGACAACGGGATATGCCGGTTTGAGTGGGTTGCCGTCCCCTATAGGGGATGACGCCCACACATAGCGGCGTCGGGCACGGGCAGAACTCGGCCGTCACATCGTCTTTCCCCTTCTGTGAACTAAAACGGTAATCGTAACATCATCGCTACTGTGCCGTGCTTCGGATCAGTGCTTCGGAACGTGGCCTCGGATCGAGATCGGAATCAGGCAAAAAATTTGTTCAATAAATTTGTTCAATCTTTTGTTGACAATAGGAAGTGCTAGCAGTAAAATAATGGTGTCTCATAAATAGGAGGAAATAAAAGATGAGCAAGAAAGCCGAAGCTACGTTAAGGGAGATGGTCGAATCCGACGTTTACGACGTCTATGTTTGCTGTGGGACCAAGATGATACGCTTCCGGGGCTATTTCACCCACGTCGAAAGCGACGACGCATGCAAGGAAATGTTGGGAGCCCCGCGTTACGCCTGCTACTACGAAGAGGGCAACTCCGAAATGCCACTCGAGGAGTTCATCCGCAAATACGGTTGCAGTTGGAATAATATGTATAACGACAACGACTCGCCTATAACCGAAAAGGCTGTCGACGATCTCACCTACAAGTCCTTCCTCAAATCCGTTAAGGTAGTCCGACAGGAAAGAAAGCGCCTAGACTTCGAAAAGCTTACCGTCGACACGCCAGAAGGGGAATACTACAGCATCTACAAGCGTGATTAGGCCCGAAAGGGCCTTTTTCTTTTGATCCACGATCCGATCCGCCGTGCTTTTGCCACAGAGGTGCAGGATGCCTTTTCAGAATCCGAACTGTGGGCTTCCGACGTCCGCCCGTGCCGTGCATCCATGGGCAAAGGGAATGCCGGGGCGCCCGTATGCCAGACGGCGGAGTATGCCCGCTTTGCAATCCGTTCAATCTTTTGTTGACTATGGTATTGTATGGTGGTAGACTAGTGCTAGCTCAAAGGAGGAGCTTACAGATGGTTTACGAAAAGACAGGCGAAATCCGAAACGTTTCCGATATGTGGATGGCAGTTTTCCGTTGCGGTAAATTTGACGTCCTCATTCACGTCACAGAAGGGACGGGCGACAATCTTTTGGAGGAAGACATAAAAGAGGGATACGTCGACTATGCCTACTATCAAATCTTCTACGGCAGAATCCCAACGGATGAGGACGAGGACGAAGACGACGGCGGTATGTTCTTGATGAAAGAGCCGTATCGCACCCAAAGCCCAGAGGACATTGCAAGGCTTTTCTTCGAGGACGGGCAGAAAGACGAATCCAGAAAAGTCGTCCTATGCAGTTCCTTGGATGCCGTCAGGAAAACGGTCGAAGACAGGGAAGGGAAGTAATCCGAACGGCAGACCCCGAAAAGGGGTCTTTTCTGATGCTCACACACAGCTGTGGACATGATGGCGAGTCGTGCGCCTGCAAGATACCGCTACGCGCAGGAAATCGGCTTCCTGAGGCGTTCCGTCTGCTTTCGGGTGTAGTCCGCCGTGCCTGAGAGGAACGGGCGCTAGGCGCCGTTTTCCGGTGTTTTTCTTTTGCTCGTAAAAATGTTCGCAAAAATGTTTATTTGGTGCTTGCATTCGGCTTTGTATGGTGGTATATTATTGGTGCATCAGGAAATAGGAGGAAATAAAAAGATGCATTGGACATTATTCGTTTTCAAGAAGAAGGATGAGACGATTGACGAGGACACCTTGCTTGATGCCTTCAATGAGGCCTCGGGGATGGGCGCCGACTATGTACGCCCTATGAAAGGCTATGAAGGAGAAGGCCTTGAGGCCTGCAGAAAATCCGTTACGGAGCTGAAACCAGCCGTTGACTACCTTCTTGGCGTCAAGGAAGGAATCATGGAAGCCGTAGAAAACTTCAACCCCGGCATTGCCATAGACAACTCGAACAACAGGGACGACATGCTTAATCTTCGGGCGTTCATCTATGGGATTGACGATTGGAAAGGTGCCTGGTTCGCTATCTCCTGCGGAAACGGGCGGTTCGCATTCTATCGGAGAACCGACCTTGCGGTGAATGTAATCACATACGGCGATTTCTACACCACCAAGACCAAGGATATGGAACTTGTGCCGTACGATTTCCATTACTAGAGAGAAGCCCCTTAGGGGGCTTTTTTCGTGGCCAGGACCTGACAGCGGGCGGTCCTTATGGTGCTGTGCATCCGCCAGACGCCTCTAGGTTTTCAGAAACGCCTTCTGAGAGGCTTCGGGAATCCATGCGTGGAATCCGCCGTGCCTAAGGCGATCGGGGCTCTGGCGGTCTTTTCCGGTCTTCTTTTTGTGTTCGTAAAAATGTTTAAATAAGTGCTTGCAATAGTGATAGCAACATGGTAGAATGGGGTGCATTCAGAAAATAGGGGGAAACAAAAAATGCATTCTGATTTGTATGTCTTCAAGAAGAAGGGAGAGACGATTGACGGGGAAGCGTTGATGAAAGGGTTCGATAGGGTATCGCGGATGGGTGTTGACTCTCTGGAACTTATGGCGGATGACGAGAAAAGCCTTAAGGACTATAGAGACTCTGTTACAAAGCTGAAACCCGCCGTTGCATATCTTGACAAAGTCAAGGAAGCAATCCTGAATATCGCCTCTAGGTTCAATCCTGAAGCCGCCTTGAAAAGCTGTGAATACGACTGGAGCCTCGCTCCTTTGTTCGACGTACTGGACGATTGCAAGGGTGACTGGTTCACTATCTCCGAGGGAAACGGTCAGTTCACATTCCTTAGACGGTTCGACTTCGCGGCGAATACCGCTTCCCATGACGGCTATTATGCAGGCCTTGTAAAGGATATGGACCTAGTCCTGTACGATTACCACTACTGAACGGAGAAAGCCCCTTCGGTGGCTTTTTTCGTGGCCCTACGCGTGAATAACAGACGGTGCGCCGGACGTTCCGGTTCACCGCTGCGAGCCACGACGACCCGACAGGCAGGACGCGCCTGAAGATTGCCATCGACCACTGATGAGGGGGCCCGGATTGCTCCGGGCTTTTTCTTTTCTCCGAGGATCGGAGCACGGAACTATGGATGTGGTCTCCGCCGTGCAGGACCGGACACCGGAAACCGGACACCGGAGGCGTAAACAGGAACTTGATATTTTTTGAATCTTTAAGTTATATTCATTTACTTAAGTATAACACCATGGTACACTATTGCCGAGGTAGGAAATAGAAATCGGAAAGGAACCTACCGGAAAAACACTATATGAACCAAAAAGAGAAGATTGTGTTGTTTCAGTCGATGAAGCCGGAGTTCATCTCTTACGGCTACGTCAAAGTCGTCAAGGACAGCAAAAGGGACGGCTATATCATCACCAAGGAAAGCGACGGCCGCTTAGCCTACTTCGGGAAGAAGTACAGACGTGAAGACGGTACGGAAGTCGACCCTATCAGCGAAAGCAAGGTCTATAACCGCTTAGGAAGCCATATCAAGCAAACCATCTCTACAGGAAAAATCCTAATCGAGCTAGGGACGATTAAAAACCGTAAGAGACACACCAAAATCACCTACTATATAACCGACAGCAAGGGCAAACGTGAAATCACCAAGGAAGAGCTAAAGAGCTGCCTCACGCCTAAGCAATACGAAAGCGAGACGAAAGACGTTGCAAGCCGTCAATATTACGTTGTCAATATTGACGATATTACGAAACTTAACGGGGTTGCCTTATAAGCAACCCCCTACACTGAAAGGGAAAAGGGAAAGCACCATGAAAAAGGAAGAAGAATTCACGACAATAGAAGTCCTCATTACGCTACCGTACGGCGAGAAGATTTATGAGAAAATGGAAGTCCGATCGGAACACGAAAAATGCGATGCCATCCGACAGGCGAAAGAAATCCACGGTTGCTACGCCTATGTAAGGTGGCTTAGGAAAACGAGATAAGGGCCCGGAAGGGCCTTTTTCCGTTGCAGGAAACAGGGGCACGGCACGGCTTCCGCATTGTCCTGCTTGTGAGTTAGATCGTAGCAGGATTATCGCCTTGCGCCAGGGGCAGAGAAGGTGGCTCCGCGTCCCCGCCATCATATCCGATCCGGAACAAGGTGCACGGCGCCAGGGGGCAATGAGCCGGCGTCTGCCGGGCTATCGGTCGGCTTCCATCCAATGATTAAAAAATGTTAATAAGGTACTTGACTTTATATGATTATTCATTATAATAGTAGGCGTAAGGTAACGAGTAAGCCTTACCCCGCCGAATGCAAGAAGCATCGGAAAAAGGGCCATATAGGAGGTAAAAACATATGGAATTCAAACTCAGCGATGTCTTGGAGCTCTCCAACGAGAACGATGTCAAGGGTCTTGTCAAGGTCACGCTTGTCAACGTCAGAAAAGCAGAGGAAGCCGCTACGAAAACCGTTCTTCAGCTTAACCTCTTCAGAGGCAACGAGGTCGGATTCATCCGCTCGGAAGTCGCCGATTCCATCCGTTGGGTGGCTGTTACCGGAGACGGAAGCTACTACATCCTTACGAATACCGTCAAGACGGAATTGCTCGAAAGAGCGTACAGCGAGCTCGTAAGCGATAAAATCAACGCCTAAGCGAACGACAGCCCCCGAAAGGGGGCTTTTTCGTTGCGTCTATGTCGGATCGTGCACGGATCGTTGTTTTGATCACACGATGCAGATCCCATGGCAGGAAAACCCGGATCATAGCGCCGTGCGCTTTCCCTCGGAGGGTGTCGGAGATACAGGATCAGCCGTATATAAATTTGTTACATATTTTGTTGGCAATAGAAAGTGCTAGCAGTAGAATGGTGGTATACCGAAAAGGGGGTAACAAAATGAAAGACTGCGAAATGTTCGAAGTTGGGAAAAGATATGCGGGCTGGTTTGGGGTCTATGAGGTTATCAAGAAAACAGCCAAATTTGTCACATTCCAACACATTCAGCATCCGGGAAATTGGAACGAGAAAAGGGAAGACAAATATACAGCAAAAATTAGAGATTGGGGAACAAGAGAAGTATGTTGCTTCGGTGCTGAAACAATTGAAGCTACTCACAAGGCTTAGCGCTAAGCCTTAAAAGCGCGCCTTAAAGAAAAGGAGAAAGAAAAATGAAAGAAAGTTTCTACAAGACGTTTGATGAAAAAATCCTAGCAAAGATTGTCTCGGGGCTTTACAACGAGGTCGTCGGGGGAGATGAATGCACTTTCCTGGATAAAGGCGAAGACAAATGCAACTACTTTACGAGACCCGAGGAAATCGCCCCGCTCATCTTAAGCCAAATCATGAGTGAAGAAGGAGTTCTTAGCGAAGAATATAACGGTGAAATTTGGACAATCGAAGCCAAGCACTTACGCTTCATGGGAAAGAAGAGAATCGAAGAAATCGTCAACCATAGAACGGCTTGGATGTTCAAGAAATTTCCGCCCGAATACGCCGAATACGACCCTAACTTATACTAGTCTTCTGAGGTTCTAGCGCTCTACCTCAACAGAGTGCTATCTAAAGGAGAATAGAAATGAAGACGCTAATATCCTTGGTATCATTATATAAAGAGGACAATAGTGAATATTTTGATATTTATCTTGGTGAAAAACCCATCGGTAAAATAACCTTTACTTACTATGATGACATAAAAGCTCTAGGACTCAGCAATTTTGAAATAGTCAAAGAAAAAAGAAATCAAGGCTTTGGTACTAAGACTATTTTGCATATAATAAACAATTATAAAAATAAATATAATCTTATTTATTGCTATGTTGATAGAAACAATACTGGTGCAATAAAATTATATAACAGAATTGGCCATGTCTTTACTGATAAGGATAAGACAAATGAGTATGGCGAATATTATGTCGAACTGTATAAGAACAAAGAAAAAGTAGAAGAGCAGTTTATCTGTCTGCATGGAAATCGTCTTCTGAGGTTCTAGCGCTCTACCTCAACAGAGCGCCTTAAAGAAAAAGAAATTCGGGATACGATTCAGCGAGAACTGCAGAAAAAAGCAAAATAGCGGAGGAATAGACACCGGCGATGGAAGACAGGGGGGACACCCCCTGTTTTTATGCCCGCAGATCCGGAGCACGGCGGAATAGGATACCGGGATCTCCACGCGTCAGGATCACATCCGCAGCCTGCATCATGCCTCGGTGTGAGGATCCATACGGTCAGCGTCGAAAACGATCTTCGGAACAAGGTGCACGGCGGACGAAAAAAGCTGCCGATGTCGGCAGCCTGTACCTTATTTTTCCTTTTCCGGTTCTTTGGCTTTCTCTCGGATTCCCAATCGGATCAGGTTCTTGACGAACGCGGACCGATTGATGCATCCGGACTCGGCGATGAAGGCGGCGATGTCGCCGTCTTCCTCGTAGAGTCTTACGTATAGGACTTTTTTCGGTTTTCTTTTAGGCATTTTACTATCCCCCCTTTATTCATTCATAAACTCGAATTTGCTGCATAGGTCGTGAAGAATCAGGAAGATACCGTTGTCGCAATAGAAGCGATAGCATGCTAGTCTGGTTTCGAATGTCAGAATCCTGTCGAGTTTCATGTGAGCTCCATGATGCCGGATCAGGTCGATCAGATAGTCCTCCGATAGCGTATCTCCCGGTTTGAACGAACAAGGCTCGAACGACGGATTGTAGACGGCCCGGACAACGAACCTCTCGTTTTTCTTCTTCTCATCGGCTTCCTTATCTAATTTACGGAACGGAACGACGCCTCTGCCAGTGTTCATTTTGTCAACCTCCTATTTTTTGTAGCTGTAGGGCTGTTTCCTACTACCGGTATTCTACCATATCGCTATCACTATTGCAAGCACTTTTTATTTTTTTCTTATATGGCTCTGTCTGATCGGTGCCGGCTTCCATCGGAGCGCACCCCCCCGCCGTGCTCTTTTCCGCCGGCGTTGTGTCGTATTCTCCGGAGGTGGTGTCGGGTTTCCGGGATCGGAAAAAAGTTTTTATTTTTGTTCTTGTTTTTGTTGGCTTTATGAAGTGCTAGCAGTAGACTATTACCAGCTCATGGAGGAGCTTAGAAAATGACGCTTAAAGAAATAAGAAAGTCGATGACTATCACAAACGGCAACAAGAAAACCGGGAAAGGCATTGCAAACATTTCGACGTTGCCCGGCGACAAGAACCACCCGATCGCTCTTAAAGACGGTACTATTTTATCGGACGTTCCCGGCACTTGCGGCGGGTTCTGTGGCAAATGCTATAAATGTTGCTACGCTGAAAGAATCGCAATACGTTATGAAAACGTTCGCAAGGCTTGGGAAAAGAATACGCTGCTTCTTAGAAACGACCCCGAAGAATTCTTCTCTCTCATTGACGACTACCTCAACATTAGAAAGAAAGTCTTCGAGTCCCGTTGGAACGTTTCCGGGGAAATCGAAACATACGACCAGCTCGAAAGAATGGACGGCTTAGCAAGACGGCATCCCGGCGTTTGGTTCGGTGTCTATACGAAACGTTACACTTATGTACTGAAGTTCCTTAGAAAGCATGGAAGTTTCGCCCCTAACTTTATAGTCAATATCTCGGTTTGGCACAATCTCTACTCAATGCTTACCATGTTCAAGGACTATCACAAGGAAATAAACTTCTTCGCCTACGACGACGGCGGAGCTTCCAAGGCGGAACAAAAAGCGCTTGCCATGTTGCCGCATTGTAGGGCCGTTAGTAGCGAGCACAAAGAAACCGGCATGCAATGCATCCATTGTAACGTTTGCTACCGTTGCAAGGGACAGATAACCGCGGTATATTCCCACTAGTCCGAACCCCGGCCCCGCCTGTCAAGCGGGGCTTGGCCCGGGTTCCGATCGTCGCCCGGATACGGCGGAAACAGAAAAGGCCCCTTGTTCAAGGGGTCTTTTTACGGTCCCGGATCTTCTGCAGTTTTCCGGATATGGTAGCACGGCGTCTTATATACTTTTCCCTCCGGGTCTGGTCGTCCATCGAACGGTGGACATGCATCCTTGCCTCGGGGTGGTTCATCAGCACCTCACGGTCGGATACCGATCCCATGACCTCATCGGTAGGCACGGGCACAAAGTAATGGCGGCAGTACGGACGGTAGATAAGCCAGTAAGGATCCTGTGTGGCTTCCTGAACCGTCAGCATCGATCTTGCACGGATCATGTTCTGCACGGCGGGTATAAGGTATTCCTCGCCCGTATCTCTGAGCGTCTGCCGCCAGAAACGGTCGACGTAGATCTTCCCCTGGAGATTCTTATGCCCCTCCGCCGGCTTCTGATGCCAGCTGCAGAGATAGAAGATCACAGCATGGGGGCGGTTATATCCGAACTGCCCTTCCAGGATCGCCGCCTTGGCCTTCGTCTGCAGTCTCTTGTCCATGACATTGGCGGCGTGTTCCATCGGCTTGATCATGAACGGTCTTGCCATGAGCACGGCGAGGTCTTCGTCCGGCTTGATCCTCAGTCTCGCCTTGCATTTCCTGGCCAGATCGGTGCATGCCTGTGCCAGGTATGCCGCTTCCTGCGGATTGAGATAAGGGATGCAGCGCACGGCCACATCCCTTGATCTCGTATAGATCTCACGCAACGGTCTTCCGATGTCGGAGTACACCGTCTTCGTGGCTTCGATCAGCCACTTCTCGACGACCGGTCCCATACGCTATTCCTTCTGTTTCAAAGGCTTCCTGGCGCCCGGAGCGTTCTGTCCGGCCGGGCCTTTCGGGTTGCTCTTGCCCTGTAGCACGGCGGCAGCATCGCCTCCGCCCTGCCCGATCATCTGGGCGATCTTATTGGGATCGTTCTGATCCTGGCCCTGGTCTCCCATTCCCATGCCTTGATCCATGCCCTGGTTCATATCCTGACCCATTGCCTCGGTTCCCATTCCGCCCTGATCCGGATCATGCAGTTTGGTGAGGTATCTGAGTTCGTCGTCGAAGTCCTTCTTCGAAAGGGACTCGCCGTACAGTTTCTGCATATACAGTTTCGGGCTGATGTCCCCGTTGTCCAGCATACCTGTGAGCACGGCGGCCTTGTCCTCGAAGCTCATCGATGCGAACTCGGCCCACTTGATCGACACGTCGTATCTCTTCTGTGTGATCTGACCTGTCCGGATGTATTCCTCGGCGGCCAGCGCGGCGTTCACGACTCCCGTCAGGATCGTATTCAGGCGGTTGCGGATATGCTTCACCGTACTGATCGTGATCTTCTCCTTCTCCCTCTGGCTCTGGGCGGTGCTCTGCACGGCGACATTGATGCCCATCGTTGCGGGACTCATCAGTCCGCTGAGGATCTGAGACACCGTATCGGTGACCGCCTGACCGTATCTCGAGAAGTCTACGCTCGGCTGTGTGACCTGCACCGGCTGATTCGTATTCGTCGTACCGTCGATCGTGGTGCCGCCTTTATATAACACGTATTTGCGGTCGTATTCCTTCGGCTGGATCGGAAGTCCTGTATTCGGGTCGACCTCCAGAAAGTCGCTGTTGAAGTACTCGACCGGCGTGCTCTTTCTCACACACATGCTCTGCTGCGAGAGTTCCTGGTCGAGATCGTCGAACAGGTCGATCTTGTTCTGAAAGATCGATCTCCCCGGACTGCAGTCGTCTGTCGGATCCTGGTAGAAGATGCACGGCTGGGCCAGAAGCTGGTCGAAGTCGTTGATCATGAGATCCTGTTCGACCCCCGCCAGTTCCGGGACGTCGCTTAGCCCGTCCTGGTAAATGACGGTATCCTGTTCTCCGTCTCCGCCGCTCACCTTCCACGCGCGCGTTTCCATATATAGGTCGCGTGTGATTCTTCCGGTCTCCGGCTCTCTTCTCGGTTTCAGGTATCTCAGCTCTGTGACCAGATATCTGTCGCCTTCCCTCTTCCCACGGTACCAGTCCTTGAAGACGATGCCGATCACCTTCCCGCACTTCGTCATGAAGTCCACGTTCTCCGCACGGTAGTATGTGATATAGGGATGGTCGGACACTGCGAGGTCCCAGCTGATCTTATAGCATCCCCAGCCTTCGACAAGCGTCATCGGCATCTGTACGCCGGTGTAGACATCCCAGAATCCGCTCTCACTGAAAATCTCCCGGAGCATGGTGGTCTCCGGTGTATCCTTCTCGATCTTGACTTTCTTCGGAGCAGGCTGTCCTGTTACCGGATCAACCTGTCCTTCTTCCTCGTCTTCGCCTTCGTCCTCGTCTTCTTCGTTTCCCGTATTGCGGCTTACGCTGATCACCGGTCTGTCCACGAGCCCGACAAGCGTGTTGACGATGTCCTGAGGCATTCCGCTGTGTGTGCGTTTGATGTCCTTCTCGGTCGATGCCACCGCCCAGAACATGTTACGGTCGTTCTCATAATAAATAGGCTCGTAATTGAACCCGATCGTATTTTCCTTATTATACCGGTTGTTCAGCTCTGCGCTGTCGCCCTTATACCATATATCATAGGTGCGGATCTTATTGACTGCGATTCTCTGCGTGTCGCTGATAAACGTCAGTCGTCCCTGTTCCGCAGGCGATCCGCCCTGGACAACGTTGCCAAGGACTCCCAGTGCCCTTGCGCGGAGGTAATCGTTCACCGTCATTTCTCTGCCTCCTTGTCCTTATCCTTATTATCCTTATTATCCTTATTATCCTTATTATCCTTATTATTATTGTCCTTCTGCGCTCTTTCTTCCTTCACCATCTTCCTCACGAGTCCGTTGAAGGTGAAGATGTCGCTCCCCTGTGCCTCGGCGAGCTTCTCCCAGTTCACCGCCAGCTGGAACGATGCGCATTCGTTCTGTTTTGCGATCTCGAACAGTCTCGGCGTCAGGTTGGTATACGTCACGAGCCACTTGGCCCATTCACCGCCACGAGCAAGAAGGTCTTCGTACGATCCGTATCGGCAATGGTGCAGGTCATAGAACGGTGCGCTGACGATATAATACTCGTTTTCCTTCCTCGGAAGTCTCGTCCCTTTGCGTTTGTAATAGTAGAATGTCTGGTACCGGAGTGACATCTCACGAGGTGCTACCAATTCTGGATTTTTTATAGGATTATCGTCGATTTTCAGCTCTCTTGGGTGCAAATTGACCATTGCGCGTACTCGAACTTTGAAGTCGGAGTTGATCGCGATAGCCCCTTCCGCGCCCAGTTGTTTAGTACGTTCTCTGACGGCTGCTTCGAATTCGCGCCGGAAGAGATCGGAATTCTCACTCCTTGCCATCGAGATGTACACCTCCGTCATCATCTTCATTGCCGCCAATGCCGCCGTTGTCGGTGCCATCAGCATCGCTGTGAGTATCTTTTCCCGAAGCGATCTCGGAAGCCTTGGGAAGAGAGACGATGGCGATCTTCATGGCATCGTTGGCCTCTTCCTTCTGGATGCGGTCGATGTACTTCGTCCAGATGTCGAGCGCAGACTTGTTGCCGTCGTAGGCAAGTTCGTTGATGCGCTTCCGGCATTCGATGTCGGCCTTGTTCGCACAGAAGTCGAAGACATCGTTGGCGGACATGCCGTGGAAGACTTTTCTGCACCTCTTGTCGAATTCGTTGTCGGACATGAAGAAAAGCTTCGCCGCCCGCTTGACGGGGACGAAGGTACAGGCGGCATCAAGGACCCTGTTATAGAATTCCTCGTCCGAAAAGACGAAGGAGCCGCCTTCCTCAGGCTTGGGCGGATGCTCAGGTGAGAAGACGTGATCCTTGCCGGTAGAGGCGCAGTCATCGTCGCCGAATCTGTTTTTTGCCATGTGAATACCTCCGATAGCCGAATGCCTTAGAAACGTAAACCGTAACAGCCGAATCAGCAATGCTTCTGTATGCCATTATTGTATCGCATGAACGCGCGGGAAGCAATCGAAGCGAGGTGCGTTTCAGGAGTCCTGAGACATCTGCTTCTGAAGAGCGTGTACCTCCCGGTAGAACCGTTTCTCCTCCCTCATGGGGGGATAGGCGGGGAGAGGGCGACCGTAGATTTTCCGCCAGACATCCACGTAGAGAGCGTACTTCATGAAATTGTGCGTTTCTGCGGCCTCCTGGACGGCTTTCTTCCATGCCTTGGACAGTTGAGCTTCCTCGTCCTCCGAAAGCCTCTGAGAGGCGTTTCTGACGCGTTCTCCGCCCCATCCGCCTTTGCGGACGGGGAGAGCCCTATAGACTGGCTTTCCCCGGCTGTCCTTGGCGCGTATGGCACTTCTCACAGAGGAAGGCGTGAGGACGAAGGACTTCTGCATCTCAAGGAAGAAGGGCGCACCGAGACAGAGATCGGAGCCGGCCGCCCCGAAGTACTCCGCGGAGGCGGACTCCAGGGAACAGGCAAGACGCTCCCATGCATCCCTCTCGTGAGCAGCATGATAGTAGGCGCTCACAATCCGGTCGAAGGCGAAGGCGAAGGAATACCTTGAGTTGATCCTCATCGATACCATCACCTTGCCTTTCTCCCTCGACATGTCAAGAAGAAGCCTCACCTCGACCTTCTCCGCCTTTCTCTGCTTCATGCCTGTGCCTCCTAAGTTAAGTCCTGAATCCTAAGTCCTGAGTCCCGGAACTGTGATGGCAGCCTGCCGTCCCGACATTCCATCGAGATGGCCACGACAGGGGGCTGTCGCCCCGTTTTTACGCCCTTATTATACCACAATCCTATACGAAATCCATACCTGCGAGAACTCCGGCACTTTTATTAGTACTTAGTATATATGTAATATATACTAAGTACGTAATAACTTGTCCAATTTTATTCTATATGAAAAAAATATAAAACCTCTCTTCTTTTTTTCGTTTTTTCAAAATTTCTATAGACACTTTTATAAATTATTCATGTAGAATAAAAACGAAGAGGTTATTACGTACTTGGTATAAATTATATATATACATATATATGTATATATATAATCTATACCAAGTACTAATAAAACCTCGGGAGTTTTCGCACTTACCGTTTCCTGCAGGGTGGTATACTAAGAGCGGAAATCAGCAGAAGTGCGAACATGGTGTACACCGAAACACGAACAGCTACTAACTCTGCTGTGAGCATATTATTCCTCCCCCAAGCCACTTCCCGAGCCTTCCGACCAAAGAAAAAGCGGGGCCGAAGCCCCGCCTCAGCAATCCGTATTCTGCACTTATTCTTCATCGTCTTTTGTCGTCTTTTATCTCGCCCATCTCGACCAGTTCTTTGCGTAAAGCCAGAAGCTCTCCTCTCGACTTGGATATCAGGAAGGGGTGGTCTCCGTCTCGGTAGATCCGGATGTTTCCCTCCCGGTCCAGTTCGAGAAAGGGCGATATCGGTTCAGTCGGTTTTTTCACAGTCATGGTCTATCTTCTCCTGAAGTTCGAGGTACTTTTTCAGATCGGCATAGCCGATATCGCCTTCGTTGATCCGGCTGTTGCGTACCATGATTTCGCCGTCTGCGCCGACCGTGAATCGGAGAGCCTTGAGAGCATCTCTGTAAGTCTCATATCTTTCTATATTTTTGTCAGTGCAGACTTTCCGGTATTCGGCTTCTTCTTTCAGCTTCTTGTTTTCTTCCTTAAGAGCCTCGATTTCCTTATTGAGCGTGCGGCAATTTTCGGTATAGAAGTTGATAAGAAGTTCTGCATTTGGTTCATAATCTCTCATTGTTGTTTCCTCTTTTCTGTTGCTATGAAGTAACTTACCTGATTTCCGTCTCCGCATAACGTACATAACGTCTTCCAGACTATGCTTTTGACATGGCATCCTCCGGTACAGGAGACTGCGGATACATCGCCGGGTCATTGACAAGACCCGTTTTTTGGTTCTGCCAGGATATGCCCTTATCTCCCTGTCACATACGCAAAAGACTGAGGTGCTTTTAATAAGCCAAAGTGAGAAAGAGATTGGGGCTTATTGAAAACAGTGATTTTTCCAAGCTTATAGGCATAAGCGATCTTTCTGTTCTTGAAATAGGAATCGAAGAAAGATTTACGGATTCCGGATTCTTTCTCTGTAAGCTTCCATAAATCTTCAGGAGGCATAGCTAAAACATCAAGAATCTCTGCTTCGGCAACTACCTTTTTCATAGGAGCAG
>Ga0256406_1000458_pt1 | contig 74393 bp, 59 predicted proteins | sample RumenRJG_03DNA_FD_185986 | JGI IMG/M metagenome (GOLD analysis project Ga0256406, IMG submission 185986) | Bovine rumen microbial communities from Lethbridge, Alberta, Canada - RJG_03 | ecosystem: Host-associated > Mammals > Digestive system > Stomach > Rumen | place: Canada: Alberta | collected... | reverse complement strand
GGGCTTGACATCCCAGTCGGGTGTGAACCGGGATACAAGTCGAAAAAGGTAGGGAGAAAAAGAGGAAGACCAAAGAAAAACGAGTCTTAGAAGGTTATCGCTACAAATTAATTGAAAATTCAGATTAAAAACTGACCGCACTTGCTCCGGAATGCGTACAGATGCCGCCGCATAGAGAAATTGGCAGACAACGGCATAGACCATATCGTGTTCGTCACCAACGACTTCGGCACGTCCGCCAATGACATCGGAGAACTTTACCGCAGGCGTTGGCAGGTGGAGACATTGTATAAAAGAATGAAAGGAAACTTCCCGCTTAAATACTTCCTTGGCGACAGCGCAAACGAGATAGAAATCCAAGTATGGGTGACGATAATTGCATGGCTGCTGTTGATGGTCATCAAAAAAGACGTGACAAGAAGAAAATGGAGCTTCTCTAACATGGTCACAGAGTTCAGAATCCTCATCAACGCGTACATCGACATAAGAGTGTTCCTAAACGACCCCAATTGCATGTGGAGGTCGCTGATAGCTGAAAGAGAAAGGTTGAAAAAAGAATTACAAAACGACCTGTTCCCAGAAACGGTCACCTTGATTTCCGAAAACAAGAGGACTGTCGCCTGTTTAAACGCACCTCAAGATGAAAAATGGAGATTTTGAACTTTTATCGGACAGCAATGGTTCTAAATGTATTTTACTGTTGTGGCATATTATTTATTCTCATAATATAATCTAAGCCTCTTTTTATATTGAGACAAAAGTATTTCCATCTGTTCAATTTCATAATCAGAACAAAGAGCCATATAATTTCGCTTTATAAATTTCTTTAACATTGAGAGCGTTATGATTCGCGACACCTTTTTATACCAATTTAGGACAGTATGATATTGTTGTGCGCTTATTACCATATGATATGGGTTTTTTATAATCCCAAAATCACCCATATCTTCTAAAACACCTATAAATTCTTTAACATTAGAATTATGGACGACAATAGAATCCTTATTTCCTAATTCTTTTTTCAGTATTTTAAAATTATGATTGAAGTAGCGTTTTTTTGTTATATGCTTTGACTCAACTATAGAATCTGCAAAGGACATTCCTCTCAGAGTGTCAGGAATTTGCATATTTTGTCCAAAGGTGGTTATTGCATTTAATAAAAAGACAATTATAAAAAGCATTTTCCACCTCTTAATAAAAATCACATTTCCATTTGTAGCCAAAAGTATCATAAAATATATTTAAAAAGTAAATAAGTCAGTACCAATTTTGATTGTTCGCTATTTTATATGAACAATATTGTTTTTAATAGTGTGTATATATTTATAATAATCACTAGGAATTAGCACATGTATTTTAAGACTATTCGTCTCAATATCTCTTTCAAAAGGAGGTATGAAATACCCTGTTATACGGTATTCTAACTCTGAAGCTTTTCTGTGGGCATAATTTATATTTGAGTTAAGGACTTGTACTTGATAATTCTCATATGTTTCATGCATTATAGAACTAACATCATTCAACTCTTTCTGGTTTTCAAGTTTTTGCATATCTCCAACATCTATTTCGTGCTTCGATATATCTCCGATTAAAGTTTCTTCTGAATTATTAGTTACATTTAAAATTGTATTCCCTTCGTTATCTATTATTGTTTGAAGTTTTTCAAAAACTGCTTTTTGTGAAGAACTCATTTTAGATGGATCCGTACCCTCAACTGCTTGCATAGACAAATTTCCATTGTCATTTGCAGAAACAGTATAAAATCCACCTAATCCTTTATTGTATATATCTATGGCAGAGTTTATGTCTGATAGTGTTCCTAATAACGTTAAAGAATCTCCTCTTGAATCCATTATAAATAGAGGGTTGTTTCCACAAACAGCATAAGGACTAATGTTATAATACTTCTCTGCCAACGGGTCCATTCTGTCCCACACGCCTAGAACAGAATAATTCTGGCGCACACCATGGTCATAGGTGTTGAGGCCATGAACGAGGTCGAGCTCCTTGCCGCAGTACTTCCTCTGCTGGAAGCTGGCATGCTCCTGGGCAGAGGCGCCTTCGTAATAAGGCATACCGAAGGGGTAATAATTATCGACCTCACAGACGGTTCCGTCCCTGCCTACTACCTCGCGGACATTGCCGAGATGATCCTTGTTGAAGTAGTACGCCGTGACGGCGGGCTTGCCCCCGCTGGCTTTGCCGGATATCCTGAAGAAGCCCTCGGCGGTGCGGTACTCATAGAAGGAGCCGTTTCTCAAGACAACGGTCCCGTCGCAGACGTACTCATCGGAGTCCCTTGACAATATCTCGTCATCACTCAGGATATGCACGGTACCCATGGCGACGGACATGTTCGGCATCGCCGTGTAATGCGCCGTCCTGAGCTTCTCGCCCTCCGCCGTGTATACATATCTCGTGACACTGCCGTCAGTAAACTGTATCCTTGACAGATTGCCGCACAGGTCATAGACTATGTCGGCTATGCCCCTGCCGGAGTCGTATTTCAAGGCTCCGTTACCGTCATATCCAAAGACTGCGCCACCATCGGCGTCATTTGCGAAGTCCATGCTTCCAACGTGATTTACCGCACCTGCCTTGTCAACGGCACGGGACATCTGGTTACCGTCATGAGCGATCGTCAGATTGTCTATAGTACCATAGCTGCCGTCCTGCCGCAGCCCGTTACGGCTTATGGACGTTATGTTGCCGTTCAGGTCATAGCCCATGCTCTCGTCGAACCGCCCGGTATTTGCCGACAGATCCTCTGTCTCTCCGTAGGCGGAACACGTCAGGCGGTTGCACTTGTCATAGGCGAACCTGTATCCCCTAATCGTACCTGCATGGCTTGCGACATAGGAAGTCGCGTTGTCTTCTGGGTCCGGGACATAATCGCTGTTCCTCCATGTCAGGCTGCTTATATTGCCATTATAGCATGGGGTGCCCGTGCCGTCAGCATAATGGATGTCCTCCCCGTATTGGCCGGAGGACACCTTTCTTATCCATCCATGCATGTCATACTGGTAATTGAGCGCTCCGGCGCTTCCGCCCCTGTCCAGGGAAACAATCCGGTTCAAGTCGTCATAGCCGTATGACAGTTCGGAAGTAGCGGAGACTCCGCCAGTCGACACAGAGAGCCGCCGAACTTTGGGAAGGTCGTTGTGCGGATTGTATGTGATACTGTCGGAGGCTTGCAGGCTGTACCCTGACGGAGAGATGACATACAGTTTTCCGCCCTGGCGGTTCCCTGTGAATGTGTATGCGTCTTGGTCGTCTATACGCATCCCGTCCCATGCGCTGGCGGTCCTGGTGACATTGCCTTTGACATCGTAACAGCATACGGTATAGACATATTTGCCATCGGACGTCCTTACTGCCTTTCCCGTCAGTCTCATGCTGCCGTTACCAGCGTTGGAAGGAACTGACAGTGGCGCATAGCCGTTCTTCAAGCTGCCCGTGAGAAAGCCGTAGCTGTCGTAGAAGCAGACCTTCTCCAAGACAGCGCCCTCCGTGTTGATGAGAGCCGGGGATGCCGGAGCATATCCAGTACGAAGAAGACCTGTCTGCCCAGGATTGTAACCGGCGGTAGCATCGATGCTCACAATGGCATGATTATAGTCCTTACAGAGGCCCTGGACAGCAAGCCGCCCCAGACGGTCGTAAATGAAGAACCTGTACATACCAGATTCACGAAGCCTGGAATCCTGCAAGAACGCCAGCCTGTGCTCCCTGTCGTACCAGTAGGATTCCGTAGAGCATCCCGGCAAGGTCTTTCCGACAAGGTCACCGCGGTCGTCATAAATATATTCATATCCGAACCTGGCAATGCTCCCTTCGCGCTGGAACATAGGCGAGAGGACGTAACGCAGCTGGCCGATGTCGTTATATACATAATAGGTGTCGCCTGCCGCATCCCGCTCCAGCACGGTGTGGCCGTCAATATCCTTAAAGACGGTAACGGAGCACCCGTCAGCGTCTGTGGCGGTCTCCTTTGCCAAACATCCTGCAGGGTAGTACTCGTACGCTGTCTTGTCAGGCATTACAAGCACGTTCCTGCCGAGCGGGGCCTCGTAGTGCAGCACCTTATCGGACGTGCTGTTGGCTGAGTGGCTCCATATGTCCCTTTTTCCACGTGAGCTCCATTCCCTTCCTGCCAATGAGACGCCGGCAAGCTCTCCCTGGGCTCCGTACTGTCTTTCCGTAAAGGCTGTATTGTCGCCGTAGTAGGTGCTCGAAGCGCTCCTGAAACCATCCGCGGAAAGGTAGTCAAGCGATGTGTCGCTCGCAACAGGCAGATAAGTCCTGCCAAGCCTGCCGGCGCCATCGTAGGTGGTAATGGAGTACACCGTGGCACCACGGCCTGACTTGTCAGAGGCTGTCTCAACAGGACGTCCAATGCCGTCATAGTATGTCAGTGTGGAGACGCATCTGTTCCCTGCCGCGTCCAGGAACGTCCTTTCCTGGATGTAGTTCTCGCCTTTGCTTTGACCGAGCAGCCAATGTGGAGTAATGACGAGCAACATGGTGAGTAATATATTGTATCTAACGCACATGACACACGAAGTCTTATGATTAATTGTCTCCGGGACTGCCTTTTGCTAATGCAAGTCCAGGACGAGTCAATAAAGCTGTTGGCAAGTACTTAAATGTAGTCATAATACTTGGTATTTAGTCGGTTGCAAATATATGAATATTTTGTGGTTGGCAGAAATAATAATGGAAGGATTTCTTGCCGATTAAGATTTTTTAAACTTGCGAATATGATGTCTTTTTCGTACCTTTGCCCCATGATGAAAACAACAAATAATAAGTTATCGGTTTTAGGGCGGACTTTGCCTAAGGATTATATTTTCTGCTTTTTGTCGGACTGCCCGTTGTCCGAGACCTGCGCGCGTTCCTTTGCCGTAGGGTGTGCCGGACAGCGCGAGGTGGGTGCCGCCGTTCTCCCTGCGGCATTGAAGAATGGCGAGTGCCGGTGGTACAGACCCTTCAGGAAGTTTCGCGGTGCATGGGGTTTCAACAGTCTTTTCGAGGCTGTGAAGGCAAAGGATGCTCCTGCTCTGCGAAGGGCAATGAAGGGCTATTTAGGTGGCAACGGCACGTATTACCTCTATCACCATGGCGGGAAACTGCTCACGCCTGAGCAGCAGGAATGGATACTCTCCTTGTTCAAGCGTTACGGGTATGAGGATGCTCTTGTGTTCGACGGATATAAGGATGACATCGACTGGTGAGCAACGGCCACTTTGCTGTCTAATGTTCTTCCAGTTGAATGCCGCCATGCTTTTACGGTATTTTTACAAAGGCTTTGTAATGTCGTTACAGCGGCTCTGTAACATCGTTACAAGGCCTTTGTAACGGCGTTACAAAAGCCCTGTAATTTTTGCCCTGTGTATTCTTTGCTGTTTTCGTCCCTGTAGTCCTCTTCATCGTGCAGTGAATATAGCATAAATCTGTACGCAGTCATTATTATTCTGGTATTAAAACTGAAAAAAGGGGAAGAAAATCATAGTCAGGCTTCTGCTCCCCATGAAGCAATGGATCTAAAGCCATGGAGTAGTCTTGCGAGCAAGCTCGCCGCCTACTCCATGGCTTAGACCCACACCTTTGGTGTCAAGTCTGTCCATGATGAAAATTTCTAAAGCATAAAATTACCCCTTGGGCATAAAATAATGCGGCTGAAAAGATATATGGTGTTCAAGTTCCGCAAATTACTGACGCTTCGCAGGGGCCGGTCTTGTGCCGGCCCACAGGTAATGTTCGACATTTTTTGTGGGGCAGCACAAGACCGTCCCCTGCATGCGTCAGACTTGGCCAGAAAGTAATTATCAGCTTGCGGAATTTGAATTCCTTGAGTTATGGCCACCTCTAACCAACTACGGATCTGTGTTGGAAACATATTATAATAATATGCAAAGTAAAAGTTCCATGAACTTTCTGTAGAATTAGTCTAAACAAGAGCTTATTTGTAATTTTTACAAAAATAAATTTGGAAGTTATTTTCTTTTGATATACCTTTGCAACAGAAAAATAAACACAACAACAAAAAACGAAAACATTATGAAAGACTTAAAAGGAACAAAGACAGAGAAAAACCTCCAGGAAGCATTCGCAGGCGAGAGCCAGGCACGTAACAAATACACTTACTTTGCAAGCAAGGCTCGCAAGGACGGCTATGAGCAGATAGCAGCTATCTTCGAGGAGACAGCAAACAATGAGAAGGAGCACGCCAAGCTCTGGTTCAAGTATCTCGAAGGCGGTGAGATTAAGGACACCGAGTCAAACCTCCAGGCTGCCGCAGAGGGTGAGAACTACGAATGGACTGACATGTACGACCGCATGGCCAAGGAAGCTGAGGAGGAAGGCTTCAAGGAAATCGCTGCCAAGTTCCGCATGGTTGGTGCCATCGAGAAGCACCACGAGGAGCGCTACCGCAAGCTGGTTAAGAATATCGAGGACGCTGTTGTCTTCAGCAAGGACGGCGACGCTATCTGGGTTTGCCGCAACTGCGGACATATCGTAGTGGGTCCTAAGGCTCCGAAAGTATGCCCAGTATGCAACCACCCTCAGAGCTTCTTCGAACTGAAGGCTGAGAACTATTAATATTCTCTGTCAGCAGGTTCATAGCAACCTCAAAAACAAAGGTCTCTGTAAGTTGACAACTAATAATGTTGACAGCTTGCGGAGGCTTTTGTTGTTTCAAGCATTCTACAATCATGATTTTCTCACGATTGGGAACGATCTTGGGGAAATGGGAAAGAATTTGGGAATGAGTGATAGTGGAAAGATTAAAATTTGTAAATAACAACGTCCAAGTATATCCATCCTAGTGTAGTGCCCTAATCATATTTAGGTTTAATTCAAGTTTCTGAAGTTACTTAATAGCGTTAATTATAAGGAAGATAAGTGACTAATACCAATGTGGGGATGGGGCTATACCCATCCTAATAGCCACTATAACTCCCCCTAAGATGGGGAAGAGGTAGGGATTCCCTCTATCTCGCCCTAAAATGAGAAGAAAAGATTACATTTAAACCCAAGGAGGATGGGTATGCCCCCCACCCTACATTGGGTTCCGCAAACTGATCTTTGATGATACCTTTCTATACGTATAATTTTTTTTCAGAACTTGAATCATAACTCACGTAAGGAATCTGACAAAAACAGTAAATATGGTTAGGACTTTGCGTATATCTGCTATTGTACGGCCTGTCTGATAAAGCCATTTCAGCATGCCACGATAATAGACTTTATTGTCGCGACATACCTCTGATAATTTTGCCGGACGACCACGGCGTAGTGATGCCTCGAAAATGGTCAGTGCCTTCTGGTAACGTTCTTTAGCTGTTTCACACATATCTTTCATCTTTATATTTCAGATGCAAAGATACGCACTTATTATTTTGACTACAATACGCAATCGTGGAGACGCTTACACACGTTGCCCCAAAGTGCGCATTTTAAGTATCACTATCAGTTCAATAATGCTGACTCCCGGTCAAGATTGTGTGAACGTGTTTTCTGTCCCATCTACCTCCAATCTTTCATACAACTGCACCACAGTTGCAAGTGTGCCATAATTATGTTCTAAGTACGACTGTATATATTCCTAACTGTGGCGTAGTTAGCATGCAAGGATTGTACATTTTAATTCGCATGTCAGTTTTGTTATACTATTAACTTACATTGACATATAAAATTAGGATAATTATTATTTGTTTATTATCTTTGCAATGTGATTAAACAATTTATTAACCAGACACTTTGAGGCAGGTCGTTGATTCTGCGCGCGAGTATCCACTTCTTTGCTTCTTGTGTCACAAACTCTTACTATTGATGAAAGCTATATTGCAGGCGCTCTTTGTTTCGGGTGTAATACGGAAGCGGTTGTCGGGACGGCGTCCGACGACCCAAAGTATACGGTCCGAGGCATCGCAAAGGACAAGTTGTCGGCGTTTCTCCAGTAGCGACAGTTTGTTGTCGGTAAGGAAGTCGCTGACGAGCTTTGAGCCACGCATGCCGAACGGCACGAAGCGGTCGCCCTTCTCCACGGTCCTCAGCGTCAACGGGAATACTACACTGTCGGCATCGAGGGATACGGCATCGGCCGTCCGTGCCACGGCAAAGTCCTTGTCGACATTCTGCCGGGTAATCCTAATCTTCCCCCTCTGTCCGACGACATAGACGCCCTCTTCCGGGATACGCATCCTTATGCCACGGTCGTCATTGCGCTGTGCGATGACGATGTCCTCTCTGTCGAGGAGCAGCTGGTGTGTGGCACTGCTCCATACCTTTCCCGGACTTCCGTCAAGATGAGCCATGACATCCTCCACCTGATGGCCGTTGAACCCATACCGGCTTGCTATCTCAAAGAGCAATGCCTCCGGTGCGGTCTCCTTCCGAAGCGACGCTATGCCGATGTGTATCTCCTGCAGCCCCTGCTCCGCCATAGCTTTGTCCGAACCATTGCCGATACCGTCGGGAAGAGAGTTTCCAAGGACACGCCGCCGACCCTGTTCTATCTGACTGTCATAGATGGACTCTACGGTCTGCAGTCGTCGGCATGTGTCGGCGATATTGGCCATTGCCGAGGGGTTTATTTTCTCGAGCAGAGGTATGACCTCCAGGCGGAACTTGTTGCGTGTGGCATCAGTCTCAAGGTTTGTGCTGTCGGTGACCCACGACTGCTTTCTGGCATTTAGGAACTGCACTATCTCCTTCCGGCTCACGTCGAGCAAAGGTCTAATGATGCTCACCTTCCGTCCGCGCCATTCGACAGTACGCTCCGCCTTCATCCCCGTAAGTCCATGGATGCCCGCTCCACGGACAAGGTTCATCAGCAGTGTCTCAGCCTGGTCGTTGCGGTTGTGTGCCACACAGATGCCGTCGGCACCGAGGTCGCAGGCCAGATCAAGGAAATAGCGGTACCGCAGGTTCCGTGCCGCCGTCTCAATGCTCTGATGGTGCATCTGCGCGAAGGTCACGGTGTCGAAATGAGCTATATGCAACGGTATGCCGTGTCTGCGGCAGAGGTCCTTACAGAACTGCTCGTCGCGGTCGCTCTCTTCTCCACGGAGATGGAAGTTACAGTGCACGGCCTCCACCCTGCACCCCTTTTCCAAGAGCCACAGGAGCAGTGCCGTGCTGTCGGCACCTCCGGAGAGTGCCGATAACAGAAGACCGTTATGATGAGCAAATTGCATGTCTTGGTTTTTATTCAGAAGTCAATTAAACACTTACAGAGTCCCTATACTTAAATATTTTTCGTTTCTTTTATTCCACATAAAGGACCAGTCCCTTGAGGTATTCGCCCTCAGGATGGTAGATATTTATAGGATGGTCGGCAGGCTGATGGAGCTGGTGGAGGATACGCACACGCCGTCCTGTCTGTGCCGCCGCGGTGAAGACGGCCTCACGGAAGTTGTCTTTGGTGACGACCTGCGAGCAACTGAAGGTGAAGAGTATTCCTCCGTGGCGTATACGCTGCAGTCCTTTGACGTTCAACCGCGTGTAACCTCTCAATCCGTTTCGTAGCGCCTTACGGTGCTTGGCAAAGGCTGGCGGGTCTAGTATCATAAGGTCGTATGTGTCATCGTGCTCGTCGAGATATTTGAAGGCGTCCTCACAGTAGGCCTCATGGCGGTCATCGCCTGGGAAGTTGATTTCCATATTGGCCTTGGTGAGCTCTATAGCCTTGGCAGAGCTGTCGACGGAGTGCACCATCCGTGCCCCACCGCGCATGGCATAGACCGAGAAACCGCCGGTATAGCAGAACATATTCAGCACGGACCGACCGTGGGCATAACGCTCCACGAGGGCTCGGTTCTCACGCTGGTCGACGAAGAAGCCAGTCTTCTGTCCCTTAAGCCAGTCGATATGGAACTTCAGTCCGTTCTCTATGGCGATATTGTTGTCTGTAGAACCAAGGATAAATCCGTTCTCCTGTCCGAGGTTGGCCTTGAAGGGCAGTGTGGTCTCACTCTTATAGTAGATGGCGCGGAGCTCCTGTCCCATGACATCGGCAAGAGCTTCGGCAATATCCTGACGGTTGACATGCATGCCGACGCTGTGGGCCTGCATGACGGCGGTGTCGTCATAGATGTCAATAACCAATCCGGGGAGGTTGTCGCCCTCACCATGGACGAGACGGTAGGTGGTGTTCACATTATAATCAGGTGCAGCGTTCTCCACCGGCTTACGTATCACGCCGATGGCTTTCCTCACGTCGTAGGCCTTGCGGAGTCGTTCACGCCAGAACGCACCGTCGATGGTGATGTCCTCAAAGCTCAGCACGCGCACCGCTATGGATCCTATCTGATAATGTCCCACGGCAAGGAAAGCACCGTCATGAGCCACGACACGCACGGTGTCGCCTTCCTCCATACCATCGTCGATGCCTTCGATGGCACCGGAGAATATCCAGGGGTGGAAGCGCAGAAGACTGCTCTCCTTACCTTTTTTCAGTCTTATTGTCTTGTATTTCATTGTTGTCAGTTTTCGCTATAGTCTCATCAACAGTAACCAACTCATAATCACCACTCTCCTTCATTCGCTTCATCTCCTCATAGAGGTTGATGCACGTCCAGGCATCGGTGGCAGCATAGCGTTTCTGCGCCTCGGTGAGGACATCGTTCTCCCAGTTGGACAGCTGCTCCCGCTTGGAGATGCGCTGGTGGAAGATATTGGCATAGAGCTTCTGAAGGCTCAGGTCCTCAATACCCAGCCCTTTGGTGTAGTTCTGCAAGTCGATAAAATACCCGGGGGTGAACTTCGCACGGTGATGCAGCATCAGCATATCGTCGACTAGCGACAGTCCTATCTTCGGGATGGTCTTGTCCTCAAGGAGTTTCAGTACCGACTTCGGCATGCCTATGCGGTTGAGACGGAAGAGGAAGCAGGTGTCTCGGTCGGAGACCTGAAGCAAGGCCACCTTATGGTGCTGTCCCTTGCGGAAGACGGGACGCGTCTCAGTGTCGATGCCGAGGATGTCGCGTGAGAGGAGGTATTTCACAGCCTTGTCGGCCTCAGAGACCGTCAAGACAACCACTATCTTTCCACCAAAGAGCACCCTTGGCAGCTGGCCTATCTGTTTCTTATCAAACTTGTTGTATATTATTTTGGTCATTGTTGTTTTTATGTTCAGTTTGCAAAATTAGAAAAAAATCACGAACTTATAGTCTATATCTACTGCTTTTTTACTAATTTTGCAGAAAGTTTGCCGGCTGACCGACGGCAACAAGTAATCCAACAGATATAAAGTAATTATGGCAAAGAAAAAATCCGACCGCCGGAGCAAGACGTTCAGCCAGGCGATTGGGCTTGACAATATCATCAATGACAAGACGAACTTTATCTTCGGCTTCGTACTTCTATGTATAGGCATTGTCCTCATCATAGCCTTCATAAGTTATTTCTCTTCCGGGCCCGCCGACCAGAGTCTTGTCGACGACCTGCGACCAAATGAGATATTCAACAGTGGCAAGGAGTTCCAGAACGCCTGCGGCAGTCTGGGAGCCCTGTTGTCAGACTTCTTCATAAACAAATGCTTCGGCATCCCGGCATTCTTCATTCCGGTATTCATCTTCATGTGGGGACTGAAGTGCATGGGCGCGTATCCGAAGCTGAACCTCTGGAAATGGTTCTTCTGCCTGGCTCTCGTCATGGTGTGGATGTCGGTGACATTCGCCAAGTTTATCACACCACTGATGAGCGACAGCATCTTCAACCCCGGCGGAAACCACGGTCTCTTCATCTGTCAGTGGTTCGAGGGGCTCATAGGCAGCCCGGGACTCATCGCCGTGCTCATCATCGTAGCCCTGGCCTTTGTCACATACCTCACCTCGGAGACCATCACCTTTGTCAGAAAGCTCATGAACCCTATTGGTTACATCACCAACAAGGTGCAGTTCACCGTCTCGGGAAACAAGAACGAGGAACAGGAGACCATTGCCTCTGAGTCCGACGACAGTGAGAAGGAAGAGGAGACGGAGCAACAGCCTAATGTCATAGACCTCGACATTGTGAACAACAGCACAAAAGACGCCATCGAAGCTCCTAAGGCCGTGCAGCCATTGAAGGACGATGAGAAGGATGGAAGCATAGGTCTGGAGATTGGCGAGACAAAGAAAGACGAGCGTGCCGACGGCAAGGATGTCTCCGGTGCCACGGAGATGACACCCATCAACCCGCGTGAGCCGTTCACAAACTGGCATTTCCCCAGCGTCGATCTGCTGAAGAAATATCCGTCGGACGACATGACGACGTTCGTACGCAACGATGAGCTTCAGCTGAAGAAAGACCAGATTATAAAGGTTCTCAACGACTTCGACGTGCAGATACGCTCCATACGTGCCACGGTGGGCCCGACCATCACTCTCTATGAGATTACGCCGGCACCGGGCATCCGCATCTCAAAGATTAAGAACCTCGAGGACGACATAGCGTTGAGCCTTGCCGCAAAGGGCATACGTATCATCGCGCCGATGCCTGGAAAAGGAACAATAGGTATAGAGGTGCCTAACGAGCACGCCAACATTGTCTCGATGTGGAGCATACTGAACTCAAAGAAGTTCGCCGAGTCGAAGATGGAGCTGCCTATAGCCTTGGGAAAGACCATAACCAACGAGGTGTTTATGGTGGACCTGGCGAAGATACCGCATCTGCTCGTCGCCGGTGCCACAGGACAGGGTAAGTCGGTAGGTCTGAACGCCATCATCACGTCACTGCTCTACAAGAAGCATCCTAATGAGCTCAAGATTGTCCTCGTAGACCCTAAGAAGGTGGAGTTCAGCGTCTACTCACCTATTGCCAGTCATTTCATGGCGGCACTGGAGGAGAACGAGGAAGAGCCTATCATCACCGACGTACAGAAAGTGGTGAAGACGCTGAAGGGGCTCTGCGTGCTCATGGACGAGCGCTATGACATGCTTAAGAACGCTGGCGTCAGGAACATAAAGGAATATAACAAGAAGTTTCTCAACCATCACCTCAACCCGGAGGAAGGCCATGCTTTCATGCCTTACATCGTTGTCATCATCGATGAGTTCGGAGACCTTATCATGACCGCGGGAAAGGAGATAGAGATGCCTATAACACGAATAGCACAGCTGGCACGTGCCGTGGGCATACATATGATTATCGCAACACAGCGTCCTACGACAAAGATTATCACCGGTACCATTAAGGCCAACTTCCCGGGACGTATCGCTTTCCGCGTGGGCTCGCGCATCGACTCACAGGTTATCCTCGACAGGGTTGGCGCACAACAGCTTGTGGGACGCGGAGACATGCTGTACCTCAACGGCAGTGAGCCCACACGCGTGCAGTGTGCCTTTGTGGACACACCAGAGGTGGAGGCTATATCTAAGTTCATAGCAGAACAGCCAGGACCGGTGGAGCCAATGGTAATACCGGAGCCTGCCGTCGAGGACGGACAAGGCGGCGAGGGCGGAAGCATAGACTCCCAGAACCTAGACCCGCTCTTCGAGCAGGCCGCCCGGATGGTCGTAGTAACACAGCAGGGCTCGACGAGCAAGATTCAGCGCCATTTCGCCATAGGCTACAACCGCGCCGGACGTCTCATGGACCAGCTCCAGAAGGCCGGCATCGTTGGTGAGGCACAGGGCAGCAAGCCGCGCGAGGTGCTTATCAGCGATGAGAACACCCTCAACGCACTTCTCAGTCAACTGAATAACTAAAGGAAACATGAAGAAGATATTCTTTACATTTATCATTGCGGTAACATTCTCCGCCTTCTGTATGCCATTACATGCGCAGAATGCGGGCCGCGCCCGTCAGGTGCTCGACAAGACCGCATCCCTTATCATGGGCAAGGGCGGAGCCACCGCCAACTTCACAATATCCAATAAGAGCCTTGGCGCCACATCGGGCACGGTATCGGCAAAAGGCAACAAGTTCTATGCTTCTACGCCAAACGTGAAGGTTTGGAACAATGGCAGCACACAGTGGACCTACACCCGCTCCACCAACGAGGTTACGGTCTCAAGGCCCAATGATGCACAGCAGATGACCGCCAACCCTTATAAGTTTCTCTCCCTTTATAAGAGCGGATATGCTCTGAGCATGACGGACGGAGGACAGTTTGAGGTTCACCTTAAGGCGATACATCCGGGACGTTCCATCCAGGAGGCTTATATAACCATCTCCCACAACTATCATCCCACGAAGATAAGGATGCGGCAGGGAAAGACATGGACGACGATAACCCTTTCTGGTTTCCGCACACGCAACATCCCCAATTCCACTTTCGAGTTCAACAAGAGGGCGTTCCCCAATGCGGAAATTGTCGATTTGAGATAACATAAAATATAAACCTTCGGACCAAAACGGATGCTACGCTTATGAGAGAGAACACCACAGGGCAATGTCTTGGATTTCGCGCCACACTGTCATTGCTCCACCATCACAAGATGCTGGCCACAAGGCGCAACGTCCTCAGCGGAGAGGGCAAGGCTGCAAAGATATTTATCTGGGTGATGACGGCCATGGCAGTCGTATACCTTGCCTTCGTAGGACTGATGATGGCGTTCATTCTCGTTGACGACAAGTCCGTAAACGCTTATGAGTTCACCTCCGGTATAGTGCCGTTCGTTATGGTGGCCGACTTCATCTTCCGGTTTGTCTTCCGGAAGATGCCGGTACAAGAAGTGAGGCCATATCTTCTTTTGCCATTGTCGAAGTATTCCTGTACCGACTGTCTTCTTATCGAAGATCTTCTGAGTCCGTACAACCTCCTGCTTCAGGCTTTCTTCCTGCCGATAGGGGTTATCACTGTGCTCCCACGTTACGGCCTCGTAGCTTTCATCGGTTTCCACCTTGCATTACAAATCGTCATTGAGATAAACAGCCAATGGCATCTTCTCGTCAGGGCTCTCACCGGCACAAACCTTCTGTGGTGGATACTGGCGGGAGGGGTCTACGCCATTGAAGCCATACCGTTCTTCATAGGCAAGGGCGGCATCAACTCCTTCTGTGATTTCTATGCTTCCATAGGACAGTGGCTCGCGGTCCATCAACTCGTGTTATGGCCGGCACTGGCTGGCATGCTGGCACTGTTCTTCCTCATCAACAGAACGGTGCAGCATTCTCTTGTCAGAGATGAGATAACGGTGAGGACATCTTCGGGAAGCAGGATGCGACTTCTTTCTTCCCTACTCTCTACGTCGGTTTCTTTCCTCAGCGCAGGGAGTATGACGAGAGCGTGTATCCGCTTGGAGATAATAAGTCTCTTCAGAAACAAGAACCTGAGGAAGACTTTTTTCTCTTCTGTGGCAATGATTATCGGGGCTGGTGCGTTATTGTCGTTCACAGACATCTTCGATGACCGCATCTCCCGGATATTCTGGATGATTTACAGCTTCAATACTTTTGCGGCAATGATCCTCGTCAAAATTATGTGCTATGAGGGCAACTACATCGACTGCATAGCAGTACACCCCGACAATCTCTACAACATCCTGAAAGGAAAATACGTATTATTCGTAGCCCTTCTCATCATACCCCTCGCAGCACTTCTTCCGACAGTCTTCACCGGTGTGATGAAACTCACGGAGCTCCTGGCCTATGCCCTGTTTGCGGCAGGTCTGACAAATTTTGGATACTTCCAGCTCGCCGTATACAACAACACATCATATTCCCTCAATGAGAAGGCGACGGGAAAGCACTCAGCATTGAACAACTTCACACAGATGGTCACCTCGCTGATAATCTTCTCTGTGCAGATGTCAGTAATCATCCTTGTGGAGGGTTTCTTCGGACGTACTGCAACCACCATCCTCATGTCATCCGTGGGTATTCTGTTCATCATTCTTAATCCCCTTTGGCTTAGGAATATCGTCAGACGGATGAAGGTAAGAAAATATAAAAATCTTGAAGCGTTCAGAAGCTGACACCCCAAAAGACCCTCTAACTCCCCCAAAAAGGAAAAACTGGTAAATTCATTAGCGAGGCCACGGACACTAAGCAGAAAATTAAAGTTCATCCCCACAAAGGTTCACATGATGCAGAAAAGTCTGACGTTTCCTTTGCTTTTCAACTCATTTTCAGTACCTTTGCAAACGTTTTTAAGGACAACAAAAGAAAAACAACTATAGACAATGGAATTAGCAAGCAAGTATGACCCACAGGCCGTGGAGTCGAAATGGTATCAGTACTGGCTCGACCACAAGATGTTCTCGTCGAAGCCAGATGGACGCGAACCCTATACAATAGTCATCCCGCCACCAAACGTTACCGGCGTGCTCCACATGGGCCACATGCTCAACAATACTATTCAGGATATCCTCGTACGCCGCGCACGTATGGAGGGCAAGAACGCATGCTGGGTACCGGGCACCGACCATGCTTCCATAGCTACCGAGGCAAAGGTGGTGGGAAAGCTCGCCGAGCAGGGTATCAAGAAAACGGACCTCACACGCGAGCAATTCCTCGAACATGCATGGGACTGGACACACGAGCACGGAGGTATCATCCTCAAGCAGCTCCGTAAGCTGGGATGTTCCTGCGACTGGGATCGCACGGCATTCACCATGGACGAGACACGCACAAAGGGCGTCATAAAGGTTTTCGTAGACCTCTACAACAAAGGATATATCTACCGTGGTGTGAGAATGGTCAACTGGGACCCGAAAGCACAGACTGCTCTCTCCGACGAGGAGGTGATATACAAGGACGAGCACTCAAAGCTCTACTACCTGAAATACTACGTCGCTGAGGAAGACCAGCAGAAGGTCAGCCGTAAGGACGATGGGAACGTGATGCATAAGGACGCAAAAGGCTACTACGCTGTTGTGGCCACCACACGTCCGGAGACCATCATGGGCGACTCGGCAATGTGCATAAACCCGGAGGATGTCAAGAACACATGGCTCAAGGGCCTCCACGTCATAGTACCACTCGTAAACCGTGTCATACCGGTCATCGAGGACTCTTACGTCGATATTCAGTTCGGTACAGGATGTCTGAAGGTAACGCCGGCACACGACGTCAACGACCATGCCCTCGGACTGAAGCACCATCTGGAGACTATCGACATCTTCAATGATGACGGTACCATCTCTGAGGCCGCCGGCTTGTACGTCGGCCAGGACCGTATGGATGTGCGCAAGCAGATTGCCATAGACCTTGAGAAGGCCGCTCTGATGGAGAAGGTGGAGGACTACGACAACAAGGTAGGCTTCTCTGAGCGTACTAACGTGCCTATAGAGCCAAAACTCTCCACACAGTGGTTCCTGAAGATGCAGCACTTCGCAGACATCGCACTGCCACCAGTAATGAACGATGAGATAGAGTTCTATCCGAAGAAATACAAGAACACCTACCGCCACTGGCTGGAGAACATTAAGGACTGGTGTATCTCACGTCAGCTATGGTGGGGACACCGTATCCCAGCTTACTACTTCCGCGACAAGGAAGGACGCAAGCAGTTCGTTGTGGCCGAGGACAGCAAGAAGGCACTGACACTGGCAAAGAAGATCAACGCCGACGTGAAGGCGGAGGACCTGGAGCAAGAGAGCGACTGCCTAGACACTTGGTTCTCAAGCTGGCTGTGGCCGATATCTGTTTTCGACGGAATAAACAACCCGGATAACGCTGATATCAACTACTATTATCCGACTTCCGACCTTGTTACCGGTCCGGATATCATCTTCTTCTGGGTAGCAAGAATGATTATGGCAGGCTATGAGTACCGCCATACCTATCCGTTCAAGCACGTCTACTTCACAGGTATCGTCCGAGACAAGCTGGGACGGAAGATGAGCAAGTCGCTAGGAAACTCTCCCGACCCGATAAAGCTCATCGAGCAGTACGGCGCCGACGGAGTGCGCATGGGAATGATGCTCTCTGCACCAGCCGGTAATGACATCCTCTTCGACGAGAGCCTCTGCGAGCAAGGACGTAACTTCAACAACAAGATTTGGAACGCCTTCCGTCTGGTAAAGGGCTGGAAGACCGCCGACGTAGAACAGCCGGAGGTAAATAGAATTGCCGTGGAGTGGTTTGACGCTAAGCTGAAGGTTGTCAATAAGGAGATGAATGAGCAGTTCCGACAGTATCGTATCTCGGAAGCACTGATGACCGTCTACCGTCTCTTCTGGGATGAGTTCTCGGCATGGTATCTGGAGATGGTTAAGCCGGAATATAACGATGGCGTGCAGGCTCCTATCGACAAGACTACATACGATGCCACACTGCGCTTCTTCGACACTCTTCTGAAGATGCTACACCCGTTCATGCCTTTCATCACCGAGGAACTCTGGCAGCATATCTACGACAGAGAGGACGGAGGCAGCATCATGTTGGCCGAACTTCATATCTCAGAACCATCGGATGAGGACAGAAAGCTCGTCAGCACATTCGAGAACATCAAAGAAGTTGTGGCCGGTGTACGCGCCGTACGTAACCAGAAGAATATCGCACCGAAGGTAAAATTGGAACTCGATGCCGTAAAGCAAAATGTCTTTGAGGCGTTCAACAGTGTAATTGAGAAGATTGCAAACCTCAAGGCAATCAACGTCGTCGAGGAGAAGTCCAGCGATGCAAGTGCCTTTATGGTCGGTGTTGAGGAGTTTGCCGTTCCTGTAGGAGACCTCATTGATGTAAAGGCTGAGATAGAGAAAGCTGAGAAGGAACTGCAGCATCTCGAGGGCTTCCTCACAGGTGTCAACAAGAAACTCTCTAACGAGAACTTCGTCTCACACGCTCCGGAAGCTGTGGTGGCACGCGAGCGCAAAAAGAAGAGCGATGCCGAGGAGAAGATAGCCGCCATCAAGGCCAGCATCGAAGAACTTAAAAAGAAATAACGCCATCAACCACTTCGAGTGGAAACTATATGCGATGCGTGCGACTTTTATGGTCGCACGCATTTTTTATTGCACCGAGTAGTTTCCTGTCTTCATCAAGCTATGGGCTTAGTAGTTACAGCCGGGAAAAAAATAATTGAGGATTTATTTTGTGGTTCCCACGATTTGCGTTACCTTTGTCCACAGATGAATGCATGTGTGCAAGAGAAAATTTCAACATTAGCAACATATCGGAAACATTGCGCGCAGACGAATAATAATCATAGATTTAGGATATAAGGTGATTAAAAATCTTTTAAAGCATCTGACAACCATTATAAGCCAGTCCCACGCCAGAAACCTTGGGATTGGACTTTTGTTGTTTCTGAGCCTCTCGTCCTGTAGCAAGGATGACGATGGGCATAAAGTCCTACGACATTACACTAACACGGTGTTCGTCTACATGCCATGGACAGGCTCAGAGTATAGTTCCAACGGCAGTCTCACGTCGGCATTCGAGCAGAACATCCGTGATATAAAATCAGCGATATATAACGGAGAGGGGGCGAAGGAGACAAGGACCATTGTCTTTTTTGCTGACGGTGCCAAGAGCGGTCGTCTCTTTGAAATCAACGACGACAGCACAGAGACAACTATAAGAGCCAATATCTCCAATGGGGCAATGACGACTGAGGATGAACTGAAGACTCTTCTTAATGAGGTCTACAGCTATTCACCGACAAGTAAATACTCGATAATCATTGGAAGTCACGGGGACGGATGGCTTCCCAAAGGTGTCTCGCCACGGTATTCAAGGAGTTTCGGCGGACAGAGCGCAACCATGCGAACAGACATCACCACGTTGGCGGAGGCCATAAACAGTTCAGCTATCAAGAAGATGCAGTATATCTGCTTCGACGACTGTTATATGGCAAACATGGAAACCGTATATGCATTAAGAAACGCGGCCAACTGGCTCATCGCCTCCACCAGTGAGGTCATGGACGCAGGAATGCCCTATGCGAGGATATGGAAGTATCTTTCGATGACAGATGTGGATTATTCCTCCATCGTCTCAGGTTTCGGAAACTTCTATTCCTCATATTCCTCACCCTACGGTGCACTCTCTGCCATCGACTGTTCCAAGGCGGAGCAGATGGCAAGTCTTATGCGTGAGCTAAACCAGAAATACGACAGTTATTCTGTAGTCCCCGATAAACTGCAAGCCCTCGACGGCTATAGTCCCCATGTCTATTATGACATGGGCTCGTACATAAATGAACGTACGGAGTGTGATACTACGGACAACAGACAGATATATGAAGAGCTGAAGGAGATAGTGCCTTACAAATTCACCACGCCACAACTATACACTATGTATAATAACGGCTATACATTCGTGGTAAGGCAGTTCTCCGGAATAGCCATCAGCGATCCAAGCTTTAACGCCCGCATCGCTGACTCTAAGAAAGAGACGGAGTGGTGGAAAGCCACCCATTAGTCTCATCTCCTTCTTCTGTTCCTAGCCCACGGCCGGTTTGTCTCCTGCTGATGGGCTTTCTTTTTATTCCGGTAACCGGACTCATTCACCTCACGGTTTCTCCAGTATCCAGGCTCCTTCACGTCGCTGTTTTTCTTATATTCCTTACGACGGTTCCCTTTCCACTTCTCCGGCACACTTCCTATGGCCTTGGGGTCGTAATGCACTGACGGGTGTGCTGCCCTACCCTTCTCATGATGTCCTTTCCTTCCACCATAGAGTTTCTCTATGAGGTCCGGACGGCCTATCCTGCGAAGCTCACGCTCTATATTGCCCCTCTCCTCCGGCTTATACCAGAAGAAGAACTGCCGCTGTGCCAGTTTCTCCCGTGGTGTCTTAGCAGAGAACACGGGTTCAAGGGTATACGGGTCATAACCTGTATACCAGGCCTCGGTGGACACGGTCATCGGTGTCGGCGTAAAGTCCTGTACCTGCTCAAGATGGAAATCAAGATCCTTGGTGATGACAGCAAGTTCGGCCATGTCCTCCTCATGGCATCCCGGATGTGAGGAAATGAAGTACGGAATAATCTGCTCATGCAGGTTCTCCTCCTTGTTTACCCTGTCAAAGAATCGCTTGAACTCATAGAATTCCTTAAACGACGGCTTACGCATCAACTTCAGCACACGGTCGGAGGTATGCTCCGGTGCCACCTTCAGTCTTCCGCTGACATGCTTGACAATAAGTTCCCGGGCATACTGCTCCGCCGCCTTATTGCTTTCCTCGTCCTTACTCTTGTGAAGCAGGAGGTCATAGCGTACGCCACTGCCTATGAAGCTCTTCTTCACCTCCGGCAAAGCGTCCACGGCATGATAGATGTCAAGCAGCTTGCTGTGGTCCGTCATCAGGTTGGGACAAATCTCCGGATTGACGCATGACGGACGCTTGCAATGCTCACAAGCCTTGAGGTTCCGTCCGTGCATGCCATACATATTGGCCGATGGTCCGCCGAGGTCGGAGATATATCCTTTGAAACCAGGCATGTTGACTACCTGCCTCACCTCCCGCATAATGCTCTCCTTGGAACGGCATACTACGAACTTTCCCTGATGGGCGGAGATAGTACAGAAGGCACAACCGCCGAAGCACCCGCGATGCAAGGTCACAGAGAACTTTATCATCTCATAGGCAGGGATGGTCTTACCGCGATACTTCGGGTGTGGCATACGCGTGTATGGCAGGTCGTAGGCCGCATCGAGTTCCGCGGTTGTCATTGGCGGATAAGGTGCGTTGACGACAGCATACATTCCGTCGACTTCCTGAAGGATTCTATGTGCGTGCATCCTGTTCGACTCCTCCTCGATATGCCGGAAGTTCTCTGCCTCGAATTTCTTGTTATGAAGACACTCCTCATGACTGTGCAGGACGATGTCGTCTGCAGTTATCCCACCGGGGATATCCTCTTCCTTACTGAGGTAGACAGTCTGTGGAATGTCCCTTATATCCTTGATGTTCCTGCCTTCGTCGAGAGCCTGGCACACCTCCACGGTATTCTTCTCACCCATACCGTAGAGTATCATATCGGCACCACTTTCACAAAGGATACACTTCTTCAGTTTGTCCTGCCAATAATCATAGTGTGTGAGCCTTCGCATCGAAGCCTCAATGCCACCGAGGAGGACAGGAACGTCAGGATAGAGCTTTTTCAGTATCTGTGTATAGACTATCGACGGATAGTCGGGACGCATGTCATGACGGGAGTCTGGGCTGTAGGCATCATCATGGCGTTTTCTGCGGTTGGCGGTATAGCGGTTCACCATGGAGTCCATGGCACCGGGGGATATGGCGAAGCACAGCCGTGGCCGTCCCAACTTCTTGAAGTCGCGGTAATCACCATGCCAGTCGGGTTGTGGAACGATGGCAACCTTAAAGCCTTTCGACTCAAGCACACGTCCTATCACCGCGGCACCGAAGGCCGGGTGGTCGACATACGCGTCGCCGGAAAAGAGAATGACATCCAGTTGATTCCATCCACGCAACTCGACTTCCTTCTTTGTTGTAGGCAAGAAGTCGGTAAGCAAATATCCGCGAGTCTTGTTTTCCATTTATCAATCGGTTACATTATTGTCATCAGAAGGAGCATCGGCATCCTTCTCCTGTTCCTCCAGCCACTGCTTATACAGTTCCACGAGGTTCTGCAGGCCTATGGCTTTCATGTTCTGGTTGTATATCACGTCAAGGCATAGGTCCAGCAGGTCGTTGTCCTTTCCCGTTGATGACTCTAGCAGTGACCTTACATTGAACTTCAACTTGTCAAGAACTTCCTCATTGACGATGCCGTTGGAATCCACAAGGCCGTTAAGGAGTGAATACTTACGGATGGTCTCGAGATGCTTCTCACTTACCTCTATGCTTCTTGTACCGGAAGCGTTAGCTGTTATCTTCATAGTCGTGTACCTCTACAAGTCTTCCATCATAAGAGCGAAGACCCATCATTCAGAGGTTGAGTTTTTGTTGTTAATGTTTTATTGATTATGATAGTTTGGAAAATTGTTCGTTCTATTATTGGTTACAGTATGTTCTGATTATACTGCCGTTGTCCCGTTATTTCAGAAGGAATGCGATGATGCCGCGGATGACGCTACGCCTGACTCCAGCGTCCTTTATACACTCCACGGGGAAGCCCATGGTAAACGCCTTATAGTCGGTTCCGTCATATGCCACGGCAGCACTGGTGCCATCGGCATACTGCATGGCACAATAAGCACCAGGGCAGGCATTGAGGACATCCGTGGCCACGGCGGCATAATGCTCTTCGTTTATAGTGCGCCAGACATCCATCCTGACGCCCAAACCGGTAACGACAGGATTTATCTGGTCGCGGTTCTGTCCAGCAAGACTTACTTTAAGCACATTCGAGAGGAAGGCTTTCTCCGTATCGGAAGTCATGTCGCTGCCTACATAGGCGCCACTGACAAAAAGCCTTCCGTGCTTACTGACATAGTCGGAGATCTTCTGTTGCAGTGCCGTGGTGAACGACTTATAGCTCACAAGCGAATGTCCGTCGTTCTCCTCCAGTCCGGCAATGACATCCACGGCATCATAATCGGACAGTCTGACACTTCCGTTCTCTACAGCGTCGGCCGAGCAGCTCACCACATTATATTTCCCGGTCCCGCCGATGGCACGGGCATGTTCTGTGGTATAGTCAAAGGTGTTGCCCATAATGAAAGTGCCGGCAAGCTCATCACCACCGAAGCCCAGTGCCGCAGGCCCTTCCTTGCCAATCATTGTCTTGTCATAGTTGGTCTGGAAACCGTTCCATCCCGCATACTTCCCGTATGGCACACCGGGATCGTTGTTGAAGTCGAAGCCTTGCTCCATACTGTTGTCGATAATAGCGGGTGCGGCAAGCCGATGGAAGTCATTGACCACGAGTACCGTCTTATGGGCATTTTTACTGTACTGTGCCGCCAGTTCCTCTGTAGGGAAGCTCTCTCCGCCTCTGTTCACCGCCGTAACGCGGAAACGGTACAGCTCTCCGTCCTCCACATCGACCGTGCAGCTTGAGCCGGAGACCATGGTGCCATTGTCGAAGCCCCCGTCGTTCACGGCCTTGTATACGATATAAGCTGTAGGCCGGGCAGTCGTTTCCTGTGGGTCGTCGACCTCCTGCCATCGCAGTTGCAGCTTTCCCTTTGACACGAAGCGCGCACTGAAATGGTTTGGCGCAAGCGGCTGGATAGTGCAGGAGGTATGGTGCTGGTCGGCAATGAACCTCGTGATAACCTTATAGACGGCACGGGCCAGGGTGAACTTAAAGTTAGGATCCTGTCCCAGTTTCATATCATTGAAGTTCTGATGCGACAACATCTCAAGGATTGCTGACGGCACCTCCGGCCGACGGCATTCGTTATAGTTCTTGTCCCAGACACCCCTCGTAGTCCAAGAGAAGTTATAACGGGACTGCAAGTCCTTCTTTATCTGACTGACGATATTCTCTGCGAGGTCCTTCGAGACACTTCGTGAGAGACCGGAGTTCAGTCTTGTGTCGTTCTTGTAGTTGGTGGTGCAGATAGCCAGCGTACCGGTAAGACTGCCGTCAGTGGTATATCCGGCATCACTGTGCACGGCCAGCGAGAGCTCTATTGGCACGTGCTTGCCCTCCTGATACGGAACATAGCAACTGCCTCCGGCAAGCCAGTTCGTCATCAGGGAACGGCAGTTGATGTCGTCATTATAGTCGTTCTGTCCCTGGAAGACGCTGACCACCTCACGCGGTGCGCCATACCATTGTGTACTATAGCGTGCGCCCTCCAGACAACGGGGCAGTCCGCTAGTCTCACCACCGCGCTCAATGTTTCCCATTCCGCCACCGAAGCGAACGGCATCAGTGGACACCATACCCTTCTCTGAGCTATGATTGGTAACGACAACACGGTTGAATTCACTGCTGCCACGGTCAAAGCGGAACGTGCCGAGGTATACCCAGGTGCCACCACCCATCTGCTGGTTCACATGGAAGGTCGTGGCCTGTCCCTTATGATAAACGATATATTCAGCATCGTCGACACTTTTCTTAACTGTCTGATAGCTAACGTAAACGGCATAGTCGCCTTCCGTCGGGATGTATGGCTGATAGCTTGCCATCGTTACATTCTTTCCTTTCGTAGTTTTCACCTTTCGTGCCGTTCCTTTAGTGAATGGATTCTCACTATCCTCATAAGTACCCTGATGGAAGGCGAACCCCGCCGTAGAAGTATTGACCCACCGCTTAGACCCATATTCCACATAACCGCTGAGCTTATTGTCATTGTCCACAATGACCTCATGCTTCTGCCAGTCGCGCTCACGTGGCGAGAAGACCACGGCACCAGCGTTCTGAAGCATCGGAATAAGATAAGGCAGCACCACCGTTTGGGTATAGAGATCCTCAGTGGTACCGAAGAGGTTAGGACGCTGCCATTGCCACCGCCCCTTTCCGTTGTCATAATAGCGTCCATGACTGGACCATACAGATATATGGCGGTCCTGAAGACCATTGGTGATTTGCAACGGACTCGACACATTCCTCACCCATGGCTTACCATCATAGCTGATGCCTCCCCAGGAATAGAATTCCTTTTTGGTACTACCGGCACTCTCGTTGGCTATATCCTGAAGCCTGCGCCCGTCGGAGAAGATCACCAGATCATACTTCCTGTACTCCGATGGCAGCTCTTTCCGCACATTCTTATATATGTCCTTTACTGCTTCCCCATCGAGACTGACTTTCGACAAGGCATCGTCGACCTTTATGTCTATCGACTCCATATCCTTGTTCAGCTCGCAAGAGACCAGCGATGGACTTGTCTTAAGACCGAGCTTGCTGTATTTTATATGTGCCAGTCCTGTCTTTATCTGTGATTCCAGTGGTGTGGAAACAGTATTCTGGGCCATCAACGGCATTCCCAACGCCAGCAGACAAGACAGTATCGTAATCTTTTTCATACCCTTCCTATACTGAATTTCTCGGGGCGTTTTCCTTTAAAGTCTTTAAAGTAAAGTTTTATTGTCCTCATGTCTTCATCGACATTACCACTTGGCACAATACTCTTCGTACACTGTATGAGCTTCCTGTCATAGTCCAGCCCGTAGAGGAGGATTGGAATGCCGGCCTTAAGGGCAATATAATAGAATCCCAACTTCCAGTCCGGGTTCAACGAACGGGTGCCCTCGGGAGTTATGCACAACGCAAAGCTGTCGGCTTTCCTGGCCTCCTCGGCGAGACGGTCAGTGAGGCTGGTGTGCTTATCCCTCCACACCGGTATGCCGCCGACGTGCCGGAAGAAGACTCCCAATGGCCATACGAACCACTCCTTCTTCATCAGGAAGTTGATCTTACGGCCCACAGAGCATGAATAGAGCTTGCCAAGCACGAAGTCCCAGTTGCTGGTATGGGGAGCAAGGCAAATGATGTATTTCTCGGGATGGTCAACGGTAACATCCTTTGTCCATCCCATACATCTATATAATAACCAACTGCAAAATTTCTGAGTCATACGATGAATATAATCAAGTTTCTCAACTTTCGAAAGCGTATCAATCGCTTGCAAGGGATACAACCTTCCGATACTAAATAAATTGTATCATCAAGCGCATCCGTTCTATGAGAAAGCGTTTATCTGGTCTACAAGACCCTCCACTTCCTTATTGAAATTATCTATCAAGTCCTTATAATATCTCTTTGTCGCCATGCCAGGCTCAGGATGAGAGACGCGGCACAGGTAGTTGTTGGCCATCGTGAGTATCGATGCCAAGAGGGCCTCACCATTCTCCTTTTGCTCCGGTTCACAATACAATGTAGCACTTGCACATTCTGTAAACAGCTCAGCGCAGATATTGCGTATGGCTTTCTTTAAGTCTCGTTTGTTTGACATAATATTTGGTCGTTTTAAGAGTTAAACGTTCATTGGCGTTCAAAGATAAGAAAAAATCTCGGAAACACTTGTCAATATTTTAAAAAATTATCACAAAACATGAAATTAATTACTTTTACTTGTGTTTTGTCGAAGAAAAAAAGTAATTTTGCAAAGGAGTAAAAAAAAATTCGATCAATCTAACAACTATATCAATGGAAAAAAGCACTTTAGAAAAAATTCGCTCATCCTACAAGCCAAAACTACCTGTGGCACTGAAAGGAAATGTCAAAGCGGTCGAAGGCGAGCCCACCAGCAGTGTCCGCGACCAGCAGATAATAAAAAGCTTGTTCCCCAACACCTACGGAATGCCGATGGTAGAGTTCGTCCCCGGTGAGGAACCGGTACAGAAAGCCATCAACGTTGGTGTCATCCTCAGCGGCGGTCAAGCCCCCGGCGGACATAACGTCATCTCCGGATTGTTCGATGAGCTCAAACGACTCAATCCCGACAACCGTCTGTTTGGTTTCCTCCTCGGTCCTGCCGGACTCATCTCCCACGAGTATATGGAGCTTACCGAGGACATCATCGACGAATACCGCAACACCGGCGGCTTCGACATCATCGGCTCAGGACGTACAAAGCTTGAGACGGAGGAACAGTTTGAGAAAGGACTACAGATAATAAACAAGCTAGACATCAAGGCACTGGTCATCATCGGAGGTGATGACTCCAACACCAACGCCGCCGTTCTTGCGGAATACTACAAGGAACATGGCGACGGCATACAGGTCATCGGCGTGCCAAAGACCATCGACGGAGACCTGAAGAACGACCAGATAGAGACAAGCTTCGGCTTCGATACAGCCACAAAGACATACAGTGAGCTGATAGGAAACATTGAGCGCGACTGTGCCTCTGCACAGAAATACTGGCACTTTGTGAAGCTGATGGGACGGTCAGCTTCACATATCGCGCTGGAATGTGCTCTTCAGACACATCCTAACATCTGTCTTATCTCAGAAGAGGTACAGGCCAATGACGACTCGCTGAACGACATCGTCGACTACATCGCCGGCATCGTTGCCGAAAGGGCTGCCCGCGGCATGAACTACGGCGTGGTGCTTATCCCGGAGGGACTCATCGAGTTTATCCCGGCAATAGGACGGCTTATCAGCGAGCTCAACGACATGCTGGCTGAACACGGAGAAGAATACAAAAACCTCAACAAGGCAGAGCAGCGCCGCTATATCCTGGAACATCTCAGCAAGGACAACGCCAACACCTTCGAGACTCTCCCTTACGATGTGGCACGCCAGCTGAGCCTTGAACGCGACCCGCACGGCAACGTCCAGGTATCGAGCATTGAGACCGACAAGCTGATATCACGCATGGTTGCTGCGAAGCTCCGTCTGTGGAAGGAAGAAGGCAAGTTCAAGGGACACTTCCACACACAGCATCACTTCTTCGGTTATGAAGGACGATGCGCCATCCCCTCAAACTTCGATGCCGACTACTGCTATGCCCTTGGCACAAGTGCCGCACAGCTCATCGCCAACGGAAAGACAGGTTACATGGCAGTGGTGAAGAACACCATTGGCAAAACAGAGGACTGGAGAGCCGGTGGCGTACCCATCACTAGCATGCTGAACATGGAACGCCGTAACGGACAGCTCAAGCCGGTTATCAAGAAAGCTCTCGTAGACCTCAACGGACGTCCTTACCAGGAGTACAAACGCCATCGCGACGACTGGGCCATGATGACGTGCTTCGTCTACCCAGGACCCATACAGTATTTCGGACCTGAGGAGGTCTGTGACCGTCCCACGAAGACATTGCTCTTAGAGCACGAGGCTTAATAGCCACAAACAATTAATCAAGTTTCCAACTTGTATCATCCGCTTGCAGGGTGCGGCCCTCGTGGCCTTCCGCCTCTATAAAAAAGACTTTTAGATAATACAGGTTGCGGACGGCCTTTGGACATGCCAGGCCGCACCCCGCAAAGGGATACAAGCTTCAGGAGCTTTCTTCTTACCGCATAGACAGGATGACAAGACAAAAGCCACAAGAATATACTCTTTTCAAACGGTGGCCACGATGGACGGTGTGGCTGACGGGAGTGGCTATCGTGGCTTTATACGTCTGGGCTTTCTATTTCTTCTTCGTCAGTCCTACAGGCTTCAGATGGCGTGCCATCTATGGCGACCCACACTATCCCGACGGTTATGAGATACGGGGCATCGACATCAGCCACCACCAAGGAAAGATAAACTGGGACCGACTGCACAATGCCATGATAAACGGCTCTCCCGTGCGCTTTGTCATCATCAAAGCAACGGAAGGAGACAAGTATGTCGACGAGAACTTTGAACAGAACTTCGCCCTTGCCAAGGACAACGGCTTTATCCGTGGGGCATACCATTACCTTAGTCTCAGTACACCAGCACGCTCGCAAGCCTATTTCTTCATCTCCAAGGTAAACCTTGAACCAGGCGACCTGCCGCCAGTGCTCGACGTGGAGCATAAGCCAAAGGACATGAGCGTGGAGGACTTCCAGCTTGAGGTGCTCACCTGGCTCCATATTGTGGAGAACAAATATCAGGTAAAACCTATTATATACACATACTATAAGTTTAAGGATACATACTTGTCCGATGAGCGCTTCGACGGCTATCCCTACTGGATAGCACACTACTATGTCGACAAGATGGAGTACCGCGGCGACTGGAAGTTCTGGCAGCATACTGACGCGGCAAAGCTTCCGGGCATCAACGGATACGTGGACCTCGATATCTACAACGGCAGTTTCTATGACCTTAAGCAGCTTCTCATACCAGCACCTACACAGGAAGAGGACAATGAGCAGTTGGACACGATAACAATAAACGACGACTCCATAGATCTGGACGACGACTGAGGACGGTCTGGGAGGTCGAAAAATAATGAGCAGCAGAGAACAATCCGCTGCTTCAATATTTCCTTCTGTACCAAATATTACTAATGATACGGAGAGAGTCTCCCAGCCGCAAGCTCATTTCAGCCCCAATTTGCCCAATGCAGAAGTAAATAATTTTTTAGCCATTTCAAGGAGTCGGTCGGAAGTGATATTAGCTATGCCAGTCCTTTCTATTTCAGCGTACTCACTTTTGCTCTTAACAATGACAAACTTACGCTCCGCCCCATCAATATTGGCTTACAGATGATAATTGCCTTTATACGTCTGTTCGATTCTAATATCTGAAATCTTATGGCCGTTGACCTCTGAGGAAGCAGTTCCAGTTGGCTCTTCTGACTCACCCCATGCTCTCAAATGGCAGAGGATAGTAGATTCCACACGGCCAATCCATCCGGCGCCTACGCCGTTTTTCTCAGCAACCGGGCGAATTGCTTCAAGGCATCAGCCACATCCCTGATAATTGCATCAGGTCAATAAAAGAGATCTTTAAATTTCGGCTTGTTTACTGCCTTAACATACTAACTATCAAATGGATTGTAATTTACGTACACTTACGTTCTATTCTCCGTACACTTACCTTGTAAAAGGGGTACATTTACGATGTATTTTCCGTACACTTTCACTGCAAGTCTTATCTCACGAAAACGAGAACTATTCACTCTTCATCTAGTTTGAATACGAGGCAGGTCCAGCGGTCTTTTTCCTTTCGCGATGCCAGTTTGAGATGCAGACTGTTGGCTTTCTCCACCAGGACGTCAACATCCTCGTCATAGAATCCGCTGATGACAAGTGCCGCCTCCTTGCTCATCACGTCACAGAAGGCATCCATATCAGCAAGAAGAATATTGCGGTTGATGTTGGCCAGTACTACATCGAAGACGCCGCTGATATGCGACAGCACGCCCTTGTCGCCCTCAAAGACCTCAAGGCTCACGCCGTTGAGCTCAGCGTTGTGGCGGGCGTTGCGTACACTCCAGTCGTCGATGTCATATCCTACGACCTCCCCTGCCCCACACTTTGCGGCCACGATGCCGAGGATACCGGTGCCACAACCGCAGTCGAGGACATGTTTTCCCTTCAAATCCATGTCAAGGAGTGTGCCTACCATCATCTGCGTGGTCTCATGCGTGCCGGTGCCGAAGGCCTGTTTGGCCTCTATTCCTATTTTAAGTTCTGGCATGGCAGGGTCGCCCTCTATTTTCTCCTTGTCCCTGGCGTCATAAATGACACACCTGCCGCTGATAAGGATGGGCTCGAAGCCCTGGTCCTCCCATGCGGAGTTCCAGTCCTCGTCACCGACTTCTGAAATATCATAGGTTATCTTCACGCCTTCGATGGGAAAGCTGTCAATGGACGTGTCCAAAGCTTCCTTGTCGAATTTCTCAACCTGGACATATCCTTTCAACCCCCCGTCGACGTCCTCAAAAGACTCGAAGCCAGCCTCACCGGCCAATGCCGACAGAATGTCGCATGCATCCTTAGTGTAAGGATTTATTGTAAATATTGCTTGATAATATTTCATGTTTCGTTAAATTTTTGATGCAAAATTATAAAAAATAGGGAAAAACCTACCATAGATTAGGGAAATTCCGTATTTTTGCAAGAAAAGTGGCAGTATTTTTGCATTGTAAATAAATGTAGACAATAAAACACAACAAAATAAAGAAGGAATAAGACTATGAAAAAGTTGGTATTTCTCTCAGTCCTGCTTACTGCAATGCCATTGGGAATGATGGCACAGGACGACCTCTATTTCACTCCTAAGAAGAGTGATACGAAGAGTGAGGTACGGTCTGCCAACCCTCAGTATGACAACTGTCCGACATACTATTGCGGCATCAACCGTGATGTGGACGAATACAACCGTCGCGGACGGGTGAGCAGCTACTACCAGAAGATTGGCACCGACTCGCTCGGAAACGACATCATCCAGTTCCACGCTGGGAACGGACAGTACCCAGATTCTTTGGTTCTCGACACCATATATCCCGGCTCAGAGCAGTACTACGCCTACGATGGCGGAGACAGCGACGACAGCTTTGCATATAGCCGCCGTCTGAACCGGTTCGACAATGCCTATGGATGGTATGCCCCTTGGTTCTATGACGACCTCACATTGGATTACCCTTATTACGGCTACGGTCCTTACTGGCGTTACGGATGGGGCTGGGGTGCCCCATGGTATTGTGGGTACTACGGCTGGGGAGGCTGGTATGACCCATGGTACTATGGATATTACGGCTGGCGTGGCCCATGGTATGGCTGGCGTGACTACTGGGGTCCCGGATATGCATGGGGAGGCGGCATCGCCAACCCACAGAGAGGACGACAGTTTGGCTCTGGCTCATACGGTGGCGGACGCCTCTTCGGTAGTGGCACACGTGCCGGCGGTGCTTCCTTCGACAACGTAGGACGGCCCGGCAACCGCTCTTTCGGCAGCGGCACACGTGCCTTTGGCAGTGGCAACCGCGGATTCGGAAAGACCACTGCTGGAAGCACACGCTCTTTTGGAAGCAATGCAACACGTTCTTACAACTATGACCGCAGCTTCGGCAATAACAACAACACCCCGACACGCAGCTACAGTGCGCCGATGCGCAACTCCAGTCCGTCGTTCGGCGGCTCACGGTCCTTCGGCGGTGGACGCAGCTTCGGCGGTGGCAGTACCGGTGGTGGCCATAGCTTCGGCGGACGCAGATAATTATCCAACCAAATATCACAAGCTTTAAATCTTGAAATTATGAAGACAAGATATTTATTTTTTGCTGCCTCCTTGCTCGGCACAATGCCGATGGCAGCACAAGAGACTTACGAGAACGCCAAACTGACTGGCGAGGACCTCAATGGAACAGCACGCTATGTCGGTATGGGCGGTGCCATGGATGCGTTAGGCGCAGACCTGTCAACCATCAGCAGCAACCCTGCCGGAATAGGACTCTTCCGCCACAGCACAATAAATGTCAGTGGAGGGCTGGTCTTTCAGAACAATGTACCATCATACGCCCACGGCGACAAGACCAACGCGAGCTTCGACCAGGCAGGTTTCGTATGGACACAGCCGATGCGCAAGGGATCTTTCCTGAACTTCGCGTTCAACTACAGCAAGAGCCGTAACTTCAATTACCTGATGTCGACACGCGGTTCGCTCAACGGACATTCCTCCGGTCAGCTCACAAACCAGAAGTTGAGCGACTATACCAACAAGGACGGAAAGCTGGACAATGCGTTCAACTATGTATATAATCAGGTTGATGAGCTGAACTACGGCGCAAAACTCGACAGCATCCCCTATACCGGACAGGACTATATGCTGAACAGACAGTATGAGGGATATACGGGTAACTACGACTTCAACATCAGTGGCAATATCCAGGACCGCGTATACCTCGGAGTAACATTCGGCGTGAAGGATGTCAATGAGAAATACCATGGCGACTACATCGAGAACACGTCAATGGGAAAACTCGACTACTATGACTACCGGTCCGTGGACGGTACCGGTTTCGACATCACCGTCGGTGCTATCATACGCCCTATAGAGAACAGTCCGTTCCGCTTCGGCGCATACGTGAAGACGCCTACATGGTATGACCTCACAGTAAGGTATCAGCCTAACGTCTCGTGGGACGGTGGTTACCAGGAGCTGAACCCACGCCGCCAGTCGTTCGACTATAAGATTTACACGCCGTGGAAGTTCGGACTGTCCTTAGGACACACCGTCGGTAACTTCCTCGCACTCGGTCTGAGCTACGATTATGCTGACTATGGTACCACCAAGAACCGTGTCGTTGACGGATATGAATACGACTACTGGTATGGTGACAGCTATGAGTCGAGCTATAAGGATGTGGATATGAACGAACACACGAAGGATGTGCTGAAGGGTGTGAGCACCTTAAAGATGGGTCTTGAGTACAAGCCTATACAACAGCTCGCCATCCGTCTGGGCTACAACTACGTAAGTCCGAAGTATGAGGAGAAGGGCCAGAAAGGATTCTACAACAACGGCAACTACGTACAGAGCGACGAGAACGTGGCCGTCAGCAATGCCGACTACACCAACTGGAAAGCCACGAACCGCTTCACATGCGGTCTTGGTTTCACGGCTGAGAAGTGGAACGTTGACCTCGCGTACCAGTACAGTGCACAGAAGGGCGACTTCCATCCGTTCGCAGGCTTCACAGATGTGAAGAGTGAGGTTAAGAACAACCGCAGCCAGCTCCTCCTGACACTCGGTTATCATTTCTAAAAGGAAGCGCTGACAACATCGGAGGCACACACTAAATAACCAGGCTAAGCGAGCGCAGCCTGGCGGACATAAGCGACTTTCACCAATGTAGTGCTGCCTGGTGGACACAAGCGACTTTCGCCAATGTAGGGGTGGGGTTTATCCCCATCCTCCAAGAAAGGGATCTACAATCCTCCTTCTAAGGTAATTAGAGGGGGGCTTATCTTGGAGAATGGGGGACAAGCCCGCCCCTTTTTGGTTCCCGTAGCACGATAATAAAAAACGGGAGAACCCGCACAGCCTCGGAGATAATCTGAGTATCCATTTTTTATCTTGCGGACGGCCCCTAAATGTCGTGCCATATTGTAAACTAAAGCTATCATTTCAAGGATATTTGTCACATAACCTTAATAAAAAAGTTTAATAATCTACCGACAAACCCGAAAATATCAAACCTTTTTTGTATTTTTGCATTTGGATTAGTATTCCTTATTATCAACGGATTAATCTTTTAAAAAATATAAAGTACTAAGAACAATGAAAATCAATGATTTCAACTTTGCCGGACACAAGGCAATCGTTCGCGTTGACTTCAACGTGCCACTCGACGAGAATGGAAATGTTACTGACGAAACCCGTATCAAGGGTGCTCTGCCAACACTGAAGAAAATCCTCAATGACGGTGGTGCTGTCATCATGATGAGCCACATGGGCAAGCCAAAAGGCAAGGTGAACCCGAAGCTCAGCCTTAAGCAGATTGTGCCTAACGTCAGCCGCAACCTCGGTGTTGACGTGAAGTTCGCTCCTGACTGTGCTAATGCCGACAAGGAGGCTGCAGCCCTGAAGCCAGGTGAGGCTCTGCTCCTGGAGAACCTCCGTTTCTATCCTGAGGAGGAAGGAAAGCCTGTAGGCATCGACAAGGAAGACCCGAAATATGCAGAGGCAAAGGAAGAGATGAAGAAGCGCCAGAAGGATTTTGCCAAGAAGCTGGCTTCCTACGCTGACGTCTATGTCATGGATGCCTTCGGTACCGCTCACCGCAAGCACGCTTCTACCGCTGTCATCGACCAGTTCTTCGCCAAGGACCACCGTATGCTCGGTCTGCTGATGGAGAAGGAGGTAAAGGCTGTCGACAATGTTCTGAACAATATCAAGCGTCCGTTCACCGCTATCATGGGCGGCAGCAAGGTCTCCACAAAGATTGGAATCATCGAGAACCTGCTCACAAAGGTTGACAACCTCATTCTCTGCGGCGGTATGACCTACACCTTCTCTAAGGCAAAGGGTGGCAAGATTGGCAACTCTATCTGCGAGAACGACAAACTCGATATCGCGCTCGACGTCATCAAGAAGGCCAAGGAGAACAACGTCAACCTCGTTCTGGGTACTGACTCTGTCATCGCCGACAACTTCTCCAACGATGCCAACTTCAAGGTTGCTCCTTCAAACGACATCCCTGACGGATGGGAGGGCATGGACGCAGGTCCAGATACCCGTAAGGCTTTCGCCAACGCTATCAAGGGTTCAAAGACAATTCTCTGGAACGGTCCTGCAGGTGTATTCGAATTCGACAACTTCACCGGTGGTTCACGTGCTATCGCCGAGGCAATCGCTGAGGCAACAAAGGAAGGCGCCTTCTCTCTTATCGGTGGTGGCGACTCTGTGGCTTGCATCAACAAGTTCGGTCTTGCTGACCAGGTAAGTTACATCTCTACCGGTGGTGGCGCTCTGCTTGAGGCTATCGAGGGCAAGGTACTGCCAGGTGTAGCAGCTATCGACGCTGACTAATAAAACAAAAAAAATATCACCAAGTTTCCTATCTTGTGGAAACTTGGTGATATTTTTTTACTCATAATCATCAACAACAGAGTTGATGAAATCCATCATTGGCTTTGCCGTTTTTGCAATATCCATAAGACGGTCTATAAAATCAGACTCCTCAAAGAAGTCATCAGAGAGCCTTACCCAACAGCAGTAGTCTTTCATCTTCAGATACTCCATATATGGATAGTCCTTCGGAAAACCTTTTGGAGACGTCTTCAGACTGTTAAGACCGAAGCCTTTGGGAGACGCATCATCATCCGTCCAGAACCCTTCATTAGGACGGCCGAAGGCAGCAACAAAATCATTATTTTCCACATCATTTCTCCATTCGTCAATGCGGGCCATAATCTCGTTGCGTGTCGATGTAAGTATGTTTGTTGGGAGCCAATAGCAACCAACGGCAAAGAGGCAATGCCCCGGTTGTACATGGATATAATATCCTCCACGCAACGCCTTCCGCCCATGAGCACAGATATATGCGCCGAAATGACGCTTGTAAGGACTCTTGTCAGCGGAGAAGCGTACATCGCGGTAGAATCTGTAACAGCAGTCCTTAGCTGTCTGGGAGGCGATCTCCTCATCAAAGATCGAAAACTTAGTGATTACTTCTGACACCGCCGACTGAAAGTCGTCCTTGCATACGGTATACTCGTCCTTATGTTCCTGAAACCATTGACGGTTGTTGTTTGCCGCTACGGCTTTAAGGAACCTCAACTCTCTCTTGATATCCATCATCTTTCCAACTTACTGTTTCTGAATTTCTTGGGACATATAGCATCAAACGGACATCTCTCACACATCGGCTTTGCACTCTTACAAACATAACGCCCATGAAGAAGGAGCCAATGATGGGCGTCAGGGATGTCTGCCTCAGGGATACTCTTCGTAAGATATTGCTCAACCTTCAATGGGGTATTGGCAGTGTCAGGGACAAGTCCCAGACGATGGGCTACACGGTAGACATGCGTGTCGACGGCAAGGGTGGGCTTTCCATACCACACACTCTGCAGGACATTGGCCGTTTTCCGCCCCACCCCGGGCAACGTTGTCAATTCTTCCGTTGTGGAAGGAACCTCACCACCAAAGTCGGAGACCAGTTTCCGCGACATCTCTACTAAGTGCCTAGACTTGGAATTGGGATAACTGACGGAATGGACATATTCAAATATGTCCTCAGGTTCCGCAGCCGCCATTGCCTTTGCATCAGGATAGTGCCTGAAGAGTTCCGGTGTCACCTCGTTGATTCGCTTGTCAGTACACTGTGCGGAAAGAAGAGTCGCACAAAGCAATTGGAATGGCGAGGCAAAGTTCAACTCCGTGGTCTTATGTCCCTCATTCTTCTTAAAATAATCGAGAATATATTCGTATCTTTCCTTTCTTGTCATAGTGGTTGCAAAGATAGTTATTTTCAACGAAAGAAGAGAACAGACAACAAAAAAAGGGCTGCTAAAAAGCAGCCCCACATTATAATGTTTCTATGAGATTAGAGGTCGAACTTGTAACCAAGGGTGATCTGGAAGACGGAGTTTTTGCAGTCGCTATTCTCAAATGTCTTAGTAAGACCCCAGTTGTAACGGGCATCCAACTGGAAGTTAGCATACTCGTAAGAAACGCCTACTGGGATAGAGAAATCGAAAGACTTAGCATCAATATCTGTAGAGCCAGGCTGAACACCAGCAGCAACCTTGTACTCGCTGTTCACCTTAAAACCAGGCTGAACACCAAGTTTAACAGCCAGGCCCTTAACAACGTAAACATTGGCAAGGATAGGAACGTTGATGTAGTCGAGCTTCTCCGTCTGTGTAACACCACCTGACTTATCCTTTGCGCCCTGCATAGAATAAAGAGCACCTGCACTGATAGAGAAGATGTCAGTTGCCTGATACTCTCCCTCAACACCACCAACGAAACCTACGCGAGGATCAGAGTTGTCAGCGTCTGTGAGGTTTGCAATGTTGATACCTACTTTCGGCTGAAGATTGAAAGAACCAACTGCGTGCTGAGCATAAGCACCTACTGAGGCAAGCATAACAGCTGCCATAAGAAGTACCTTTTTCATGTTTTTGTTCCTTTTAAAGTTGTTTTTAATTATTATTATCTCTCCTTTGAATATACTTTACAAAAGTATATCTTTTAAAAGAACAAAACAAGTTTTTTAACAATTATTCTTCACTTAACGCTATATATTTTGAAATAGGTCAAGATTTTGACTGTAAAGATAGCTGCATAACATAAATGTCGTCCCAAATGATAAAGTCTACCATAATGTCAACACCTTTCTTTGAGAATCTCAAGACGTTCGTATGCCGCTTGTCGTTAGTCATTTCGAAGCCCAGACGTCGCAAATCGTCAGCAAAACGCCGGTAATATCCTTTCCACCAGAAGACATACTGACACGGGCTGCTGGGAAGACTACCATCGATAACTGCAAAACTGTAGATGTCATACCGTTTGAAAGCCCTGTAAAGAGGCTTTTGCTTCATTAAGGTGGTGTCAAGATGGGCATGATAGCCCCACAACCGCTCTGCCTTATCGCTGGAAACAAGCGGATGGAGGCCATACTCCCGGAAGACGCGTGATGCTGACGCTCCACCGTGGGACTTTATCTTCTGATACTGCAGACATGTTGTTACAGGCATTTGCATACCTCGTTGCTGGGCATGGAGCATCGTACCTGAACTGAGAAGCAGGCTGAGCAACAGGACAAGGAGGTATCTCATGACCGAAGGGCATCGCATTCTTCCAGCCATACTGTACTGACGGCGTCGGAAGGCATGCGCCAGTCGCCACGTGGTGACAGGCTCACACTTCCCACCTTTGGTCCGTCGGGGAGACAACTGCGCTTGAACTGTTGGGTAAAGAATCTATATAAAAACGTATGCAGCCAGTGCTTTATGACTCCGTTAGGATATTTACCGTCAAAAGCCGCCTTGGCCAACATCATAATCTTTGCCGGATGGAAGCCAAAACGCAGGAAATAATACAAGAAGAAATCATGAAGCTCATACGGTCCCACAAGATCCTCGGTTTTCTGCGCTATCTCTCCTTTATCGTCAGCAGGTGTCAGCTCCGGAGAAATCGGAGTGTCGATGATGTCAAGGAGCACATTGGTTATCTCCTCTTGGAGGTTGTTGCCATCGGATACGGCATTCTGCTGTCTGTCCACACCGGCCGAAGCAGCAGGAGAGAGCTGTCCTGTCGTTGCCACATAATGTACAAGATAACGGATAAGTGTCTTCGGAATGCTCACGTTCACACCATACATACTCATGTGGTCGCCGTTGTATGTGCACCATCCCAGTGCCAGCTCACTTAAGTCACCCGTACCGATGACCAGTCCCCCGACCTGATTACTGACATCCATAAGTATCTGCGTGCGCTCACGAGCCTGAGAGTTCTCATAAGTGACGTCATGATTAGATGGGTCATGCCCTATGTCTTCAAAGTGCTGCATAACAGCCTTGGCGATGTTTATCTCCCGAACCGTTATGCCGAGATCATGCATCAGCGTTATGGCATTGTGATATGTACGGTCAGTGGTGCCGAAGCCAGGCATTGTAACGCCTACTATACCTTTACGGTCCAGTCCCAGTTTGTCGAAGGTACGCACACAGACCAGAAGGGCCAACGTAGAGTCCAGTCCTCCACTGATACCGAGGACCACATGTTTTGAATGCGTATGGTCGAGGCGTTTGGCCAGTCCCATAACCTGTATGGAGAATATCTCCTCACAACTTGCCGTCATGTCGTCAGTCGAGGGAATGAAAGGATGCGGGTCTACGGTACGCAGCAGTTTCCATTCTTTTTCAGGGTTCTCTGGTGTCTTCGCGTTGATTAGCAATGGAGATGGGTTGAAATTATCAGGGCGCTGTGCGTTGACGTATGTAGAATTGGTACGGCGCTCACTCCGGAGCTTCTCTATGTCGATCTGAGTGATGACAAGCTGTGGCTTAATCTCAAACCGCTTGGACTCAGCAACAAGTTTTCCATTCTCGTAGACGATGGCATTACCACCATAGACGACATCCTGGGTACTCTCGCCAAAGCCACAACCACTATAGACATACCCGCTAATGGTACGTGCGCTCTGCTGAGAGAGAAGACGCTTTAGGTAAGCGTGCTTGCCAATAAGCTCATCACTGGCAGAGAGATTGAATATGACATCTGCTCCCGCAAGGGCGAGACCATCACTGGGAGGTTCCGGGGACCACACGTCCTCACAGATTTCCACTCCCAACTTGGCACCGCCACTAAGACAGAACACCTGTTGCTGAGGAGTAACGAGGACGTTCTTGCCGGCATAACGGATTGTTGTAGGGTGCAGGTCCTGACTAGACGCAAACCATCGCTTCTCATAGAACTCACTGTAATTGGGCAGATAGGTCTTAGGGACAATACCCAGTATCTCCCCATGTTGAAGGACTACAGCACAGTTGAGCAACAGCGGTCCGACAACTACCGGTGCTCCGACTATTGCCACGATATCCATCTGCCGGGTAAATTCCAACAGACGAAGGACACCGGACTCCGCAGCATCTATTAGTGTGTCTTGGCGGAAAAGATCCTGACAGGTATATCCGGTCAAGGATAGCTCCGGAAAGGTTATGACCTCCACTCCTTTGCCGTCGGCCTCTGCAATAGCAGACTCAATGTTCAATATATTGAACGCCACATCACCAACCTTTACCGAGGGGATGGCAGCAGCAACTGTAAGATATCCGTACTTCATGTGAGTTCTTATTATTGTCTTTATTTTATCGTTACCTGAGTGGCTCCATAGCCATACTCACGGAAGCTGGCGTCCTGATAAGGATAACCTTTATACTTATAGTTAAGCTCATGGATTATGGCATGACGGAGAACGCCCTCGCCTTTTCCATGAATGAAGATTATCTTCTGACCTTTCTTACCTTTATACTGGTCGAGTGTACGACGGAAGACGTCAAGCTGATAATCAAGAATGTCCGCGTTAGACATTCCGGCGGTAGTATCCAACAGTTCATCGGCATGAAGGTCGACAACTATTTTATCATCGCGAAGGACCTGTTTTACCTTGGCACTCTTGCTCTGTCCTGGCTCATAACGGCGGATGAGAGGCTTGGAATGATCTTTCTCTGTCTGCTCAGCGGCAGGTCGCAAACGCGCCGGCATCTTTGTGCCTTCAACCTCTTGGCCTTCTTCATCATTCTTTGAGAACATCTCCTTCTTAAGGGTTTCCGTGTCTACCATCATCTGATGAGGAACACGGTCGTTCTCAATGACAGTATAGAGCAATGCCGGGATGTCAAAGAAGTCGTTATCCTTAAAGGCATGCAACTTGAAGAACTTTACGGGGTCTATACGGAACTGTGAGTCGACGGCAGGCTTCAACAGGAAAGACTTCTCACGTTTATAGGCTATAAGCTGCACTGCCGCATGAGAAAGGGAGTTGAACTGATTGAATCCCACTTTCTCAATGAAGAGTTTCGTGTTAGGCTCTATCTCTCCTGCCGACCGCATCGTCCAACTGTTTCCCTCCGCCGTAAGATACGTGAAGCTTATGAAATAGTTGGAGTCATTGATTAAGTAAGTCTCGAACAAAGTGTTGGACAAGTTCTTTATATCCAGTGGCACAAAAGCCAGATATACAGAGAGCTTGTCTCCGTCCTTGCGTTCACGCGGCTTTGGCGTGAACCCCACCGAAGGGTCATCGGCGTCGTCAACAGTATCCTTCGACAATGAAGGCACGTCAACCTCTGTATCAACGACCTCGTCAGTCTCAGAGAGACGCTGACGGATACTCCTGTTATCCGGCTGCGTAGACGGACCATTCTGTCCTTCCTTGAGTGTCTCAACCATATGTGCCGTACTGTAGTCGTCATCTGTCACGACCACGACCTCGTTGACTGGGGTGGGAATCTCAAATCCATCCTCATCCTCAACCAACACTATATTTTTCCCCTTAAAGCCGGAGATGCGTCCACCACCGGTCTCACTAAGGAATCGAACTTTATCACCTATCTTCATATTACGAACCTAATAAAATGAAACAATAAAATATCACTACGGCATCAACAGATTGCAATCGCCATAGCTAAGGAACCGGAAGTCATGACTCAGCGCATAATCGTATATCTTCCGCCAGTCGCCATGAACAAACGCACTCACAAGCAGGAGCAATGTCGACTGTGGCTGATGGAAGTTTGTGACCAGAATCTTCACTATCTTATACGTATATCCCGGTGCGATGATAATCTGAGTACTGCTATGCAGGGCCTCTAGGTCATCACGGTCAAGATAGTCAAGCAGGTTCTGGATACTTTCCTTTACACTGACAGGACGTCCGTCAACTAGAACAAGGCCCTCGTCATTGTGCGGAAGATCGTAAGGCTCCCACTGATTGACATGCAGGTCCTCTTCTGAAGCGTCGGGGTTGGTAACGAGTTTCACACCCATATAATACAGGCTTTCGAGCGTACGGACACTTGTCGTACCCACAGCAATGGCCTTACAGTCGTGAGCAAGAAGACGCTCAAAGGTATGACGGTGTACTACAATATACTCCGTATGCATGTTATGCCCCGCTATCTCCACGCTCTTGACAGGTTTAAAAGTCCCGGCACCGACATGAAGGGTAAGCTCATCGCGCTGAATGCCGTGTTTGTCAAGGTCGGCCAGGACCTTCTCGGTGAAATGCAATCCAGCCGTAGGAGCTGCCACTGACCCTTTAATCTTAGAATAGACAGTCTGATAAGTGGTCTTGTCGCTCTCCTCGGTCTTCCTGTTAAGATATGGAGGAATTGGAAGCTCTCCTACAGCGTCCAGTATCTCTGCGAAGGAGACATTGGAATTATCCCACTCGAAGTCGACCCAATAATTTGTACCGCCACTTCTCTCCGTCGTTTTCGTACGGTCCATGGTGGCTTTAAGGGTCAGTTTCTGTCCCTTTATCTCGAAGTCGCGCTCAAGAGAGCCATCCTTCCACTTCTTGAGGTTTCCAACCATACACAGCCATGAGCAGCGCCCCGTGGTCTGGAACATCAGTTCATAATCCGTTGGTTCGGCAGGTTCCATAAGGAACACTTCGATAAGAGCTCCCGTAGCCTTACGGAAATGCATTCGTGCTTGGATGACGCGTGTGTTATTGAACACCATCAGAGCCCCCTTTGGCAGATATTCAGGAAGGTTATAGAAGATATCATCACAAACCTTACCATGATTGTATACCAACAACTTGGAATGATCGCGCTCTTTCAGCGGGAACTTGGCTATTCTGTCGTCGGGCAGGTTATAATCAAAATCTGAAATATGTATGTTTTTTGTATTCATAGTCGTAATTATAAAATAATCAATGTGCTAAATAGCAGGCCATGATGACCACTACCACAATGGTGAGCACCAGGACGTTGAGCACCATATCAATGTCGCTGAGGCTGTAGCCACTGCGTGTGTACTGACTTGAGATATAATGCAGCCGCGGGCTCACCTTAAAGTACAGTTTCCTATAGACAAGGTAAGCGACGAAAGCAGATGCAGCACCCCAGAGGATACCAACTACGATGTCGGACATATAATGGACTCCAAGGTATAATCTCGTCCAACAGTTTATAAGAGACCAAAAAGCCATGAACAGGGAGAAGACTCCGTTGCGCACGACAATGGACAGGAGCAGTGCCACGGCCACGGTATTGGCGGCATGGGCAGAGAAAAAGCTGTAGCTCGAGGGATAGTATCCGTTGACTACCGTAACCACTCCCTTCAGACTGGGATCGCAGACAGGGCGCAGACGTGCCACCGATGGTTTCACTATGAAGTCGGCCATACCATAAGACAGCAGCAGAGCAAAAGCCACCGCACCTATAAGCAACACCACCTGTGAGAACTTCTCATTGTTCTTAACCACGAGAACTATCAATGCCACATACAGTGGTATCCATGTAAAACCATTGGTGAGCAGCAGAGCGAGCTCATCAACGAACATAGAATCGCTCCCATTGAATACATACAAAAAGAACCGGTCTATATTTTCTATTGTCTGTGGCATCTTCTTCCTTTATCTTTCTTCCTTGTTTTAGTTTTACTATTATTTTTCCTCGTTTCGTTTTACCTTCCCTTATCTTTCTCTCCTCATTTTGTCATTCTTTCCCCGCTTAGATTTCCTCCAGCTGATCTGCAGATACCCATCCTTCACGACCATCGGCAAGACGGACAGAGCGCCATTTTGCTATGGACTTATCAAGGATATCGACACGGGTTCCCTCGTGAATGACAAAGCTATCGCCAGAACTTGCAGACGGTCCGTTCTTAACAGTAACGGCTGGAGCAGTAATGATAGCGCCGGTGCGGTTGAGGAGCAGATAGCGTTGGTTGAAAGCAAAGACATTTGACAGGATGAACAACACGAAGAAGAATATTCCTCCATAGAATCCAAATTGTCTTAGTCTAACCTTCTCCGAGAAGAGATAAAGCAATGTGGCTACGATAGCTATCATTAAAGCGATTATAGCTGTGATGGCCCATCCATCAACGCTCATCAGATTGACAAGCATCTTATACCATGTGACAAAAAACATTTCCGACTCAGGCGTTATCTTGTCTATAGTCTTCGAGCGCGCCATCTCCAGGTTGAACCTTATGTCGCCGTCTCCAGGAGAGAGGAGATGCGCCCGTTCATAAGCCAGCAACGCCTTGGTGATATTGTCAGTCCTATAATAAGCGTTTCCGAGGTTATAGTAGATATCAGCAGAGACGCCTTTGCTCAGAAGCTCCTGATAGTCGGCGATTGCCTGCTGATAGTTTCCCTTTGAATATTCGTCATCGGCATTCTGCTTGGTGACAGCACCGACAGAAGCAGAGAACAAAAGCATACCAAGCAACAGCAGGACAGTCATCACCGGTCCATTGCCTTTGGCTTGCTTCTGCGCCTTCTTTCTTGCATTCAGAGCATCTTCTATTCTCATAATAGCAGTCATAGCACTCTCCATAGTACGGTTCATATTACCTTTGGCATCACCTGGAGCATAACGTTCGAACTCACATTCATGAAGTGCACCGGTGAATTTCTGAACAGTGTCGTCATCGACACCAAGAGTAGAAAGTTTCTCCACGATATTGTCTGAGCTTAGGAGTTCCTTTGGCATGCTCAACTTGTCGCTGACATATCCCCACAAGGCCCTCATCACCTCATCATAGAACTCATTGCTGCGTCCTTTGAGCATAAGCTCATCAGCGCGGCGGAGACGTTTCGTCGCAACCTTATTGGCATTGTTACGGCGCATTCCAACAATATCAGAACGCATCAGCACAGTCTTGCGGAAGCTGTATAGCAATACGCAGAATATTGCCAACAGTACTATCAGTACTATCCAGTAGCCGACAGATGCGAAGAAAAAGTCGCCAATCTGATGGACACTTGCGTCTCCGGTCTTTATCGGATGGATGTCCTGGTCCTTAGCATCGTCGAAGGAGCTGATGCCTCCATTGCCGTCGCCCTCAGCGACATTCAGAGTGAACGGCTGAGTCTTGATGGTCCTATAACTATTGCTGCCGGTATCATAATATGTGAACTCTATCGCCGGGATGGTGTATTTACCGGGTTTACGTGCGACAAACAGATAGTCGTAGACCATATTACCCTCTACGCCACTCTCTGACAATTTAGTCTTATCCGTAATTTTTGTATCGTACTTGTCGAACTCCTTCGGAATATTCACCGCCGGTTCCTTAATGAGTTTGAGATTTCCGGTACCACTGAGGACAACACGGAGATTGATAGGATCTCCGGCGCGGACCTCTTTCTTCGCAAGCTGGGCCGAGATATTGAAGTGGCCCACGCCACCGGAGAAGTTCTTCGGCTTTGCCGGGAGTGGTGAGACCTCTATGGTAATACCCGGTGCAGTAACATCACGGTTCACCTCCTTATAGCCGCCACCGGAGAAGAACGCATCCTCACTGCGGTCCTCCTGCATGACGACACCATGGAAGGTTATTGATGGAATCTTCAGCGTGCCCGTCATCTGCGGATACATAATATACTGGCTCCACGTAACGGTGTTATAAGTCCTTCCCTTGAGCGTCTCCTGATGGAACGTCTTCTGCTGTGGAAGCTTCACTTCCTGAGTGTGGAAACCCTTAAGGTCGGGCATAGCACCGTTGAGCTGCGTCAAGTTCTCCGTGGTATAGACTTTATATGTGAGCATCACGGGTTCCTGCTCGTGGACATGCGTCTTGCTGGCACTGACAAGGATGAAGAGATCGCCATTGCCGGCGTTGCCGACGACGCGCTGACTACTGCTACGCCGTTGCGCACCCGCACTGCTGCTCTGTGGCGCAGATCCTCCCACGGCACGCACATGGACGCTCTCCGAGGTTATATGCCGTCTTCCGGCAATGACATGTGCAGGAGGAATGAGGATGTTCCCATTGCGTGTGGCTACAGCTACATAAGATATAGAGACCGTCGTAGAACCACTATAATGTCCATTGACGACCTGATAGCTCGACATCTCCGACTGAAACGGTCCGCCGATTATCTCCAGTCCGTCGGGAACACGTCCAAGTTCAAATGCAGAAACATCCGAACCCTCTATAACGTATTCTATCTGGAACCTGCTTCCGGTCTCAACCGTCCGTGGAGCGTTACAACGGACTCGCTGGGCAGTGGCTGACAATGCCACCAAGAGAAACAGCAATATGTGTAGACTTCTTCTCATATATTATGTCTTTTAATACAGAAAAAACGACAAACGGTTACCAATTCTTGTCAAGAGAGCGACTTGAAGGCTGCTGCATAGCCTTCTTGAGTTTTGCTTCCGTCTGCTGCTCCTCGTTCATTGCGGCTTGCAGAAGCTGCTCGGCATTGTCCTTGCTCATCTCACCATTCTGTTGGTTCTGCTGACCACCGTTGTCCTTGTTTTTGTTCTGTTGGTTCTTATCCTTGTTCTGATCGTTGTTCTGATTCTGCTTATTCTGATTGTTATTCTTATTCTTGTCGTTATTGTTCTTGTTGTTGGAACCATTGTTCTTCTTCTGCTGGCTCTGCATCCGCTTACAGAGGACGTAGTTGTAGCGCGCGTCGTTATCACGTGGATTAAGCCGTAGACAGTTCTTGTAAGCCTCTATAGCCTCGGAATAGTTCTTCTGCGTCTGATAAGCCACACCCATATTATAATATGCCTGTGAGCGTACCTTAGCGTTAGGCTCAGATTTCACCGCCTGCTCATACTGGTTGATGGCATCACTGTCCCTGTGCTGCTTCTGAAGTGCACAGCCAAGGTTATACAGAGCCCGCGAGTTGTTGCCGTTCTGTGCCACAGCCTTACGGTATGCTATCTCAGCATCAGGATATTTGTGCTGAGCATACAGACGGTTGCCCTGACGAATCAAGTCGCGGTCGGTCTGAGCGAAGACACCTTGAACAGTGATGAGAAATATGATGAAAAGCAAAAATCGTCTCATAGCTTACGTGAAAATAGTTTGTTACGTTTCGGGTGCCCGACCTTAGTCTCATAGATGAGGACGTCAAGCACCAGAAGGATTATGACTATGATGCCGACAGCCTGGAACTGCTCATCGTAGTCGCTGTAGACCACATTATTTATATCACCTTTCTGAAGTTTCTCCAGTTCATGGTCGAGTTGTTCCTCCGCGAGGCTGCTGTTATCCACATGGATGTAGACGCCCTTTCCTGCAGCAGCCACCTTCTTACACATATCCTCGTTGAGTGCCGTCATCACAGTGTTACCACTGCGGTCCTTGAGATACTCACCGTTTCCCACTGGGATTGGAGCTCCCTTTGGGTTTCCTATTCCGAGGATATAGACATTCATTCCAGCTTCATGGGCTTTCTCAGCCATCTCTTCCGCCCCACCCTCGTGGTCCTCGCCATCGGTGATGACGACGATGGCCTTTCCGGTTTTGGCATCCTGTGTGAAACTGTGCATAGCCAAGTTTATGGCCTGACCGATGTCGGTGCCCTGAGTATGAATCAGCGATGGGTCTATATTCTGCAGGAACATCTTCGCAGAGACAAAGTCGCTGGTGATAGGCAACTGCACGAAGGCATCGCCCGCAAAGACGATAAGGCCAATCTTGTCATTGTTGAAGTGGTCGACAAGGTTCTCGACCATCATCTTACTTTTATCCAGACGCGATGGTGTCACATCCTGTGCGAGCATCGAGTTGCTGATGTCAAGAGCTATTATTGTCTCTATGCCCTCACGCTTGTCGTTGCTTATCTTGCGACCCATCTGAGGACGTGCCATCATAAAGACGATAAGGGCCAGAGCAGCCTCGAGAATCCAGAACTTCACCTCAGGGCGCGCCTTTGAGAGCCCAGGAGTAAGCTCCCGGAGCAGCTCGGGGTCGCCGAACTTTCTCAGCCTCTTCCGTTTAATGTGAAGGGATATAAGGCGAATGATTGCCAATAATGGTATCAGCAACAGCAGCCAAAGATATATAGGGTCTTGAAATCTGAACATAATATATATTACCCGCGCCCTGCGCCCCACCCTATTGTAATGGGAACCGTCATAATGACATGCATCGACTTCAAAGGGTTATCCGGGATTCATTTCGTTTTATTTAATAATAATGTATATCACTTCATGTTTCTTCTGCCTCCGCTACGGCCTCCGGCACTGCGAAAGCTCTCTACGGAATCTTTCTGAAGACCGTCAGCCTCAGCATGAGCTCCAGCAGCAGACTGATGAGAGCCGCAAAGGCAAATGGCTGGAAGACATCATACAACTTGGCATACGACGATTTAGTCAGTTTACTCTTCTCCAGTTTGTCGATATCCTGATAGATTTGCGACAGCTCAGACCGGCTCTCAGCCCTATAGAAATGGCCATTGGTAGTCTGTGCTATATTCTGAAGAGTCTTGTAGTCGATGGTACCCTGCTGCTGGTCGTACTGCACCTGGCCATTGACGAGTACCGGTATACGCGCCATCTGGTTTGTTCCAAAGCCGATGGTATAGATTCTTATGCCGAAGGTCTTGGCCATCTGGGCTGCCGTCATCGGTGATATGTCGCCGACGTTGTTGCTTCCGTCGGTAAGCAGTATTATCACCTTGCTCTTCGTCTTAGAGTCCTTGAGTCGGCTTATGGAATTCGACAGTCCCATGCCGATGGCGGTACCATCCTGGATAAGTCCACTCATGACGAGGTTGGAATTGACATTGCGCATGAGGTTGAGGAGAGACGAATGGTCGGTGGTCATAGGACACTGTGTGAAAGCTTCTCCCGCAAATATCGTCAGTCCGATGTTGTCATTAGGTCTGTCGCTGACAAACTCTGCAGCCACATCCTTCGCCACATCGAGACGATTGGGCTGCACATCCTCTGAGAGCATACTGTAGGAAATATCCATACAGAGCATTATGTCTATACCCTCTGTTTCCGTCTTGTTCCATGCGGTATAGCTCTGCGGCCTTGCCAGACAGAGGACTATAAGTGTATAGGTGAGACAACGGAGCAACATGGGCAGATGAACGAGGCGCACGCGAAGGCTCTTCGGTGCGAATTCGTAAGCGTGTGTGTCGCTCATGCGCATCGTCGGCTCTCCTTTCTTCCTATAGAGGAAATACCACAGGAAGTATGGTATCAGCAGGAAAAGCAGAAGAAGATATCCTTTATTTGCAAATTCCATTATCAGCTATTGAACATGAACCGGGCAAAGCTATTGTAGCAGCACGGTCCTGTTATTCCAATTGTTTGTTATATTTATTATAGTGTGAAGATATCGCCTTGAAGCAGGGTGTTTACTAACCCAACAGCTCGACGACTCTCCAAATGACGTATGCCATTATCGCGACCACGGCGATTACGAGGACGGCGATAGTAGCGCGCACACCCTTTCTACGCCGCATTTTGTTCTTGTCCTTCTCCGACAGCTTCGAACCGACTTTCTCCACCGTGGGGGCATTCTCTTCCTTGGTGGTGTCAATGAACTGCACCACACTGGCCAAATAAGCGTCGTTGACATTGTCCTGCACAGAGTAGTTGGCAAACTTTACCAAATCTGCAGTGTGGAAAACCTCACGGAGCTCATCGACCATTGAGCCGTCCTCCTTCTTTTCCTTCTCCAGACGGTAGACAATCTCCGAGCTCGTCATCTCCTTGGCCTTGATGCCAAAGCGGTCCTCGAGATACTGGCGGAGAGCATCGGTGAGCTCAGTGTAGTACTTCTTTTGGTCGGTACTTTCCGAGAGATGCTCAGCCTTAATTTTCTCTATCTTCTGCAGGGCTTTCTCATGAGGGAGCAGTCTACGTATGAACTTTATCCGCGAGATTATCGGCTTCCCGGCACGAAGACGCGAATAGAGATAGTAGATGACCACCAAGAGCACCAGCACCAGGACACTCAGCCAGAACAGAGGACTCCACTCTCCCCAGTCGTAAGGTTGTCCTGCGATATCATGCATAGGGCGGATGCTGTCGGTATGGGCCGTGTCGACATTTATCGTGTTGACAGTAAGCGGGATGCTGTTTGTGGAGAACTTCCTGCCGCCGACCTGCACATCCAGAGCCGGAACATTATATTTGCCCTCGTCCCACGCCGTGAGGATATATGTCCTGCGGGAACATCCGTCGATAGTGTCGTTGACCGTGCGCACAACTTCTATCCCAGGTGTCATCTCCTGCTCATCCTTGAATGACGGAAAAACAATGTTAGAGCCTTCACGGGCTCCTTTGACGGTAACGGTCAGATTAGTCTGACTTCCGACGAAGATGCTCACGGAGTCAAGATGCGCCTGAACAGAGACCTGTGCTATAGCCGCTGCACTGACGAAGACAATACTTATTATAGTTAAGATAAATCTTTTCACTGTTTGTTTCGTTTATCAAAGAATATCATCAACTTCCTGACGAAATCCTCATTGGTGGCTATCGAGACGTAATCAACGCTGCTCTTGGCGAAAATCCTGCGAAGAATATCTTGACGGCGCAGCCAATAAGCGGTATGGGCATATCGGAGGCGTTTGTCGGAGGTATCGATAAACATCTCATGTCCCGACTCTGCGTCCATGACACGCATCAGTCCTATATTGGGAAGTTCCTTGGCACACCGGTCATAGACTTGTATTGCTCCTACGTCATGCTTATGATTGCAGATGGTAAGAGCGTTCTCAAAATCGGATTTGTCGTAGAAGTCGCTAAGGATGAAAGCCGTACAACGACGTCGCATCACCTTGGTGAGGAACTCTATCGGCACACGGAGATCGGTCTTAAGGCTATGCGGCTTGAAATCGAGCAACTCACGGATGATGAAAAGGATATGCTTGCGGCCTTTCTTCGGAGGAATGTACTTCTCTATACGGTCGGAGAAGAATATAACCCCTATCTTGTCGTTGTTCTGAATGGCTGAGAACGCCAGTGTGGCGGCAATCTCCGTAACCATGTCTTTCTTCAGCTGACGCGATGTTCCGAAGTCCAAAGACCCTGACACATCGATAAGAAGCATCACGGTGAGTTCCCGTTCCTCTTCGAAGACCTTCACATAAGGACGGTGGAAACGTGCCGTAACATTCCAGTCGATGTCGCGGATATTGTCACCATACTGATACTCGCGAACCTCCGAGAAGGCCATACCGCGTCCTTTGAAGGCAGAGTGATACTGGCCCGCGAAAATGTTCTGGCTCAATCCACGGCTCTTTATCTCTATCTTCCGGACCTTCTTCAGTATATCGGTGGTTTCCATTTCTAATGCTATTTTTCTTTATCTTTATTCCTTTCTCCAGCAACCGTTATGGCACCTGAACCTTATTGATTATCTGACTGATGATATCCTCGCTAGTAACGTTGCTGGCCTCGGCCTCATAGCTGAGTCCTATACGATGACGAAGAGCATCATGAGCCACGGCGCGCACATCCTCCGGCACCACATAGCCACGGCGTTTGATGAAAGCATAAGCACGTGCTGCCTTGGCAAGGTTGATACTGGCACGAGGACTGCCGCCAAAGGTAATCATCTGCTTGAGCTCCGGCAGTTGGTAACGGTCCGGATATCGCGAAGCGAAGACGATGTCGGCGATATACTGTTCTATTTTCTCGTCGAGATAGACGCTGTTTACCACCTCACGGGCCTTGAGAATCTGCGCCACATTTGTCACGGGCTTCACCTCCGGCATCGACGGAGCGAGGTTCTCGCGGATGATGGCCTTCTCCTCTTCCATCGTAGGATAGTCGAGGACTACCTTAAGCATGAAACGATCCACCTGCGCCTCTGGCAGCTGGTAGGTACCCTCCTGCTCTATAGGGTTCTGTGTAGCCATGACGAGGAATGGGTTCGGGAGCTTGAATGTCGTCTCTCCGATGGTCACCTCATGTTCCTGCATAGCCTCGAGGAGTGCGCTCTGCACCTTAGCTGGCGCACGGTTTATTTCATCAGCAAGGACAAAATTGGCAAACACCGGGCCCTTCTTCACATTGAAATCCTCATTCTTCTGCGAATAAATCATCGTTCCGATGACATCGGCAGGGAGGAGGTCCGGAGTAAACTGTATGCGGCTGAACTTTGAGTCAATAAGTTCCGACAATGTCTTTATCGCCAAGGTCTTGGCAAGTCCCGGAACACCCTCGAGGAGGACATGACCATCACTTAACAGTCCGATGAGCAGAGCCTCTACAAGGTGTTTCTGTCCGACGATGACTTGGTTCATTCCTCTCGTCAGGTCGTCAACGAATGCGCTCTGCTGTTCTATAAGAGCATTGAGCTCCCGGATATCTAATGTTTCTGCCATAATGCTTTTTATAGATTAAATCAATCGTTTTTCCAAATTTTTCGCAAAAGTACAATTTTAAAAGCATTATAGGCCATCTACCCTACATAAATAATATTAAAAAAGTTTGTAAGTATATAAGATTTTAAGTTTTTAACCAACGACAATGGAGGAATGAGCGATTAGCAATGAACAATGAGTCGATGAAGTTTGTGACATAGCAACACCAGTACCTCGGAGAGATTACACCTCCAAGGCACTGGGTAGTTACTTGTTTACTAATGCTCCACTGATCATCGTTTCCTGAACTGCTTCTTGAGCCTTATCTTCGGGACTTTCATTTTTTCGCCCGGCTTTAGGTCGTCAACACCGTTGAGCACCTGGAAATAGACAACCATGTCCTTACCCAACGTCTTGTTGGAGAACGACTGCATAGTCTGGCCCTTATTTAGAGTTACCACCCTGTCGACACCGACAATCTCATAAGCTCCGATACGCAGACGACGGTCAGCATTGAGCTTAGCCATGTCCTTCGGCAAATCATCTTCAGAGGACTTTTCGTCTCCATTCTCATTCTTTTCTTTCTTCGCTTCCTTCTCAACCTTCTGTTCTTCCTCCATAGAAGCCACCATGGCGGTATCCTGCTTAGGAAGAGAATCTTTTACAGTATCCTGCTGGACTGGAGCCGGAGCTATGGGCTCAGTCTTCTTTACAGGTACAGTCTTTGCTATCGGTCTGTCAATATTTATCGCAGGCATAGCATAGTGTCCAACAAGGAAACCGACTGCCAATCCTACGACCAGCAAGACAATACTTAAAATAAGATTTCTATTGCAGCGGTGACGGCAAGCGCTCATTTGCTCATCGAAATACTCCCGTGAGACATTTTCGTTATCATTTGCCGAGGTATCTTCAGGTTCCTTCACTGCGGTCTCATGTATTGTTGCATTACTTGAAGCAGCCAACGCAGGCGACATTGTATCAGCACTTTCCTTAATTGCTGAAGTTTCACTTGAAAGGTCTGACTGCTGACTGATTACAGTACTCTTTACGACCTCCTCATGGTCCTGCTCTACATCATCAGCTTCCGTGATGGCATTATCCGATACATCATCCTCCGGCTCATCTTCAACATCATCCGATGAAGAGACCCCCTGCGGCTGGTCTACACGAAAAGAAGATGCCTCCGACTGGTCTACATATGAAGGATGCTCCTGCGGCTGTTCTTCACACGAAGAAGGCTCATGCTCTTCAGATGAAGAAGCTTCTTCCTCTTCGGTCTCCGGAACTTCTTCCTCCTCCTCATTGTTAGATAGAATGTCGTCAGCGGTGCCGAGCTTTCTCTCCTCAGCATCGGACGCCGCATCAATACTCTCAAAACTCACGCCCTCATTGACGGGAACAGTAGTGAACTGTGCGAACGGTTTATTGACAAAATCTTTCATAACGGTATCCGGAACAAAAGATATCTTGTCATGACCTTCTATGACCACGCGCTCACCCGTATTTATGTTTACGCTTTCACGTGGTTTCACTGCCGTAACCTTAAACGTACCAAGACCGCGCACCTTCACCAGCCGGTCCTCATGAAGTCCCTCGGAGATGATGCGGAAAAAGGTAGTAACGATTTCAGCAGCCTCCTTCTTTCCCACTTTCTGCTTGCGTGCAACGAGAGCGGCGATGTCAGCAATAGAATTCCTGGCCATTACTCCTCACCTCCCTTCCTCAGCTTTCCGCGCACTGCAGATGCCGGTTTGAATCCAAGCACGAGTTTTGGCGGGACAAGCATCCGCTGTCCTGTGGTCGGGTTGACCATGATACGCTCCTTATGCTTCTTCACCTCAAAGGAGCCGAAGGACGGTATCTGAACGACATCGCCATTCTCAAACTGGCGCTGCATGGCATTTATGATAGTATCGACGACTTGTTGCGCCTCCGACGCTGAGAGGTCGGTGGCGTCAGCCATTCTTGCGATAAGGTCTTTGTTGTTCATCTCAGATTTTATTATTTGTTCACCGTTCCAAAGAGGTCATAGTCGTCGCTGTCGGTAATCTTAACATCGTAGAAACTACCCACACGCAGACGTTTCCCGGCAGCAGGTATCAGCACTTCCGGGTCCACTTCCGGTGAACAATACTCCGTACGGCCCACATAGTACTCACCCTCCTTTCTGTCAATGATAACCTTCATAACCGTTCCCACCTTCTCGGCCTCAATGTCGGCGCTAATCTCCTCCTGAAGGGCCATGAGGCGATCGAGGCGGTCCTGCTTGACCTCTGCTGGGACGTCATCGTCATAGTTGAGAGCGCTGTAGGTACCCTCCTCCTCCGAATAGGCGAAAGCCCCCATCCTCTCAAACCTCTGCTCTCTCACGAAGTTCATGAGTTCATCGAAGTCCTCATCAGTCTCACCGGGAAATCCCACCATGAGAGTAGTTCTGATAGTGATGCCGGGGACACGCTCGCGGATGGTCCTCAGCAGTTCCAGGGTATCCTCTTTCGTCACATGACGGTGCATCCGTTTGAGCATGTTGTTGCTGATGTGCTGCAGGGCTATATCGAGATATTTGCAGACATTGGGTTTCTCCCTTATGACATCGAGGAGCTCCAGCGGGAACTGGTTAGGGTAAGCATAGTGAAGACGAATCCACTCCACGCCGGGAATGTCGGCCATGCGTTCTATGAGCTCTGCAATACGCGTCTTTCCATAGATGTCGACACCGTAGTAAGTAAGCTCCTGCTCTATGACTTGAAACTCTTTCACACCCTCACTGACAAGTTCCCGCACCTCGTCTAGTATATCCTCCATCTTACGGCTTTTGTGTGGTCCCGTGATGAGCGGAATGGCACAATAGGCACAGTGGCGGTCGCAGCCCTCCGCAATCTTTATGTATGCATAGTGATGCGGCGTTGTCAGCACGCGGGAAGACCTCTGCACGGCGATAGAGCTGCTCAGCGTCTGCGGATTGTCGGCAGGACCGATTTCGTCGAGGAGCTTGTTATAGTCGAACTTCCCATAAAACTTGTCGACCTCAGGTATCTCCTTTCTCAGCTCATCGCGGTAACGCTGCGACAGACAACCCATGACATATAGATGGCGGAGTCTGCCCTTCCGCTTCCGCTCGACGAACTCCAGGATAGTGTTGATACTCTCCTCCTTGGCGCTCTCTATGAAGCCGCAGGTATTGATGACGGCGATGTCGCCTTGCGGACGCTTAGCATCGTGCTCACAACGATAGCCGGCATCGGCGAACTTTCGGATAAGTTTCTCTGTGTCGACGAGATTCTTAGAGCATCCCATCGTCACGAAATCAATAACATTCTTCTTCATTCTCCCTTGAACAGCGAATCCACAAATTCCGTCTTGTTAAACAACTGCAGGTCTTCCATACCCTCACCGAGTCCGATGTATTTCACAGGCACCTTCAGCTGGTCGCTGATGCCGATAACGACGCCGCCCTTTGCCGTACCGTCGAGTTTGGTGATAGCAAGTGACGTAATCTGCGTAACAGCAGCAAACTGCTTGGCCTGTTCAAAGGCATTCTGTCCAGTACTGCCGTCGAGGACGAGCAGCACCTCGTCGGGAGCAGACGGCACCACTTTTTTCATGACATCTTTAATCTTCTTCAGCTCATTCATCAAACCGACCTTGTTGTGCAGACGACCGGCGGTATCTATGAGCACCACGTCAGCGCCGTTGGCCTTGGCACTCTGAAGTGTATCGAAGGCCACGCTGGCAGGGTCGGAGCCCATCTGCTGCTTCACAACAGGCACGCCGACACGGTCGCCCCATATCTGTATCTGCTCTACGGCAGCGGCACGAAACGTGTCGGCAGCACCGAGATAGACTTTCTTTCCGGCTTTTTTGAACTGATAGGCCAGCTTGCCGATGGTAGTAGTCTTGCCGACGCCGTTAACGCCAACGACAAGGATGACGTAGGGCTTATGATCATCGGGGAGATCCCAGTTCTCGTTGCTACCCGTATTGTTCTCCGTTAGCAGCTGGGCGATGGTAGAACGCAGGATGCCGTTGAGCTCAGAGGTAGAGACATATTTGTCACGTGCCACGCGCTCCTCTATGCGCTCTATAATCTTTATCGTCGTGTCGACGCCGACATCCGACGAAATTAGTATCTCCTCAAGGTTGTCGAGCACGTCATCGTCGACCTTCGACTTTCCGGCCACGGCACGTGCTATTTTTGAAAACACGCTCTGCTTGGTCTTCTCAAGACCTTTATCGAGCGTCTCCTTCTTTTTCTTATTGAACAGTCCAAATAATCCCATAGTATACTATTTTGGCGCAAAGATACTAAAAATAACTGAGAAACAGCCATAAGGAACGAAAAAAGGTTGCAACCACCGATTGGTTACAACCTTTATATTTCATTACGTTGGGCCTAAAGCCCAGATATCCTATTTGAAGAAGTCCTTTACGGCCTCGTTCGGCACCATCTTCTCTTCGAAGATATAAGCACCGGTCTTAGGGCTCTTCACCATGCGTATAACCTTTGAATAAGCGCGACCATCCGTAGAACCTTCATGGAGGGTAGCGACCGCTTTCTTTGCCATATCTCTTTTAAGTTTAACAAAGTCCTATCCGAGCGTCTGAGGTGATGGAGCATTGCTACCACTACAACAGAACGCCGACTAAAACCTTTTTAATAAATATAAAGTTATTACTTAATCTCCTTGTGAAGAGTCATCTTCTTCAGGATAGGATTGTACTTCATGAGCTCAAGACGCTCAGGAGTATTCTTACGATTCTTAGTGGTCACGTAACGGCTTGTGCCAGGCAGACCACTGTTCTTCATCTCAGTGCATTCGAGAATGACCTGAACTCTGTTTCCCTTTGCTTTCTTTGCCATGATAATTAATCTCCTATAACTTTAATATCCTTCCAATCGACATAGCCTTTCTTTACGGCCTGCTTCAGTGCAGCGTCAAGTCCGACCTTATTGATAAGGCGAAGACCTGCAGCGCTAATCTTCAGGCTAATCCAGCAACCCTCTTCTACATAGTAGAACTTCTTGCTGAAAAGGTTGACATCAAAGCTGCGCTTTGTGTGGTGCTTTGAGTGAGACACATTGCAACCTAACTGTGCCTTCTTTCCTGTGATTTGACAAATCTTAGACATTGCTATCTTTCTTTGTTTTGATTCGTTAAATTGATACCTATTCCAAACAGGATGCAAAGGTACTAATTTTCAGCGAACTAACAAAGCCTGCAGAAAGCAAATCGCCTATTTTAAGTTTTTTTTAGATTTAAATCAACCACCGGCACTATATCTTCTTGACCAGACGGTTAAGGCCGTCGAGATGGGTCTGCCATTCGGAAATCTTCCGTTCTATCTTACCCATGTCGAGGTCCATAGGAAAGACAGAGGGATTGTCGTGCTCATACTGAAGGAGCTGGATGTACTTTTCCACAAGGGCTATCTTCTGCTTCACGGTTTTCTTCTTCGGATAGCCGCGCTTGGCTGTCTCCTGGTCTATCTGAGCGGCCACATCGTTGATCTCACTGCCCACCTCCTCATACTGCTTCTGCCAATTGAGATAGTCGCTGTTGAGCTTGAGGTTGTTGTCATTGGTAACGGCAACTACGTCGCTGTCGTTCGATGAAATCGGACTATATGTGGATGTCGACTGCGCGAAACCGGCAACCGAGAGACACATTATACAGGACAATACAAAAATTTTCTTTTTCATAGCTTCGTGTCTTTTTCAATTAATATTCTGCAAATATAGTCATTTCCAAAGAAACACGAGCAGAGTTGAAACAAATATTGCACTTTATTCATAATCATTAAACCGACTTTCGTCGTTTGGCAGGATTCTGTTTTCTGCTCACATCCGTAACAACTTGACAACGTAACAACGTAACATTTTTACCTAGAAAGACCCAGGGAAAAACAGATCAAAAACGGACAATACTTGAAACTTTCTGCCAGGAAGAAAAGAAAAGGACTTTTTCCTTTGTCATCTCACCGTTTTGCCGTATCTTTGCAAATTGTGTATGGCATCATACACATTACATTAACGAAACATCAATAGTTATAACATATAAGTATTTTAGAATTATATTTGCGCAATGAAACCAACATTGTTACTCCTTGCTGCCGGAATGGGCAGCCGTTACGGTGGGTTGAAACAGCTCGACGGGCTGGGACCCAACGGAGAGACTATTATGGACTACTCCATCTACGATGCCATCCAGGCAGGATTCGGAAAGATAGTATGGGTCATCCGTAAGGACTTCGAGAAGGACTTTCGCGAGAAGATCCTGTCAAAATATGAGGGCCACATCCCTTGCGAGCTCGTCTTCCAGGGCCTCGACTCCCTGCCCGAGGGCTACAGCGTCCCCGAAGGCCGCAAGAAGCCATGGGGCACCAACCATGCCGTGATGATGGCCGAGAAGGTTATCCATGAGCCGTTCTGCGTCATCAACTGCGACGACTTCTACAACCGCGACTGCTTCAAGGTCATAGGCAAATATCTCTCCGAGCTTCCTGAGGGCAGCAAGAATAAATATGCCATGGTGGGCTTCCGCGTCGGCAACACCCTGTCGGAGAATGGCAGCGTCAGCCGCGGCGTCTGCTCCAAAGACGACAAAAATCTCCTTACAGGCGTTGTGGAGCGCACGGAGATAGTACCTAAGGATGCCGAGCACGCAGCATACAAGGACGAGAACGGACAGTGGGTAGAGATTCCCGACACCACCCCTGTTAGCATGAACGTGTGGGGCTTCACGCCCGATTACTTCGAATACAGCGACAAGTTCTTCAAAGACTTCCTCGACGCTCCTGAGACGAAAGCCAACCCCAAGGCCGAGTACCTCATTCCATGGGTCGTCAACAAGCTCATCACCGACGGCACCGCGACATGCGAGGTCCTCGACACCACCAGCAAGTGGTTTGGCGTGACATACTCCGCAGACCGTCCTGCCGTTGTCGCCAAGATACAGAAGCTCGTCGACGAAGGCGTTTATCCGAACAAACTTTTCTAACTTAATGGACAATATCCAAGACAAAAACTCCATGATTTTGCTGGCAGAGAACGAGAAGGACCTTTTGGCAACCACCATCGCCTCTGCCAACAAGATTGTTATCACAGCCCACAAGTCGCCCGACGGCGATGCCGTGGGCTCCACCCTGGCGTGGAGGTTATACCTGGAGAGCCTTGCCAAGGACGTTACCGTGGTACTGCCCGACGCAGCCCCCGACTTCCTGCACTGGCTTCCCGGCTATGACAATATCATCACTTTCGACAAGCACAAGGAAAAAGCTTCCCAGGTCATCAGTGAGGCCGACATGATTTTCTGTCTCGACTACAACGAACTGTCGCGGACAGAGGACATGCAGGCCGTCATAGAGAAGGCCAAGGCACAGCGTGTCGTCATAGACCATCATGTAGGTGTGACTATAGACGCCCTCCTGACCATCTCGCACCCGGAGGCCACGAGTACCTCGGAGCTCGTCTTCAAGACCATCTGCCAGCTCAGCGGCACGAAGGCCATCTCTCACGACACGGCCGTCTGCATCTACTGCGGTATGATGACAGACACGGGAGGCTTCACTTTCAACAGTTCCGACCCCGATGTCTATCTCATTATCTCCGAACTGCTGAAGAAGAAAATCAACAAGGACATCATTTACAACCGTGTGTTCCACAACTACAGTCCTTCAGCACTCCGTTTCCGCTCATACATCATCCTTAAGAAGCTCAACATCGTGGAGACTCTCCATGCCTCCTACTACGCCGTAACGAAGAAGGAGATGAAGGAATTCAACTTCATCAAAGGCGACTTAGAGGGAGTGGTCAACGTACCATTGACGATGAAAGGCCACAAGCTCTCCATCTCCCTACGTGAGGACCGCGACAAGCCGAACCTCGTTTACGTGAGTCTTAGGTCGAGCTGTGGTTTCCACTGCCGGCAGATGGCTGCAGAATATTTCAACGGTGGCGGCCATGAGGATGCCGCCGGCGGACGGCTACTCTGCTCCATCGAAGAGGCGGAGAAGACTGCACTCAAGGCCATACTAGCTTACAAGGACCAGTTGGAATAGCAGTCCCCCACCCCGCCCCGACTTAATGCCGACACAGGAAAGAAAGACGCATAAAGAACGGGGCGAAAGATATTAACGGAAGAAAACAATCATCGGTGAATCCACATCTAATAAGGACGAAGCCGGAAAAATAAATACGAATATGAGGAATATAACAAAGATTCTCTTTATCCTTGCCGTTGCAGCCGTCGCGCTGACATCATGCAACGACAACGACACCTATGCCGACCAGCTGGAGAGAGAACGCAACGCGATAAACGACTTCATAAAGAACAAGAAGATTAAGGTTATCAGCGAGGCCGAGTTCTACGCCAAGGACTCCGTCACCGACACGGCGGCCAACGAGTATGTCTATTTCGGCAATACCGGCATATACATGCAGATTGTCAACAAGGGATGCGGCGAGAAGATAAAGCGCGGCGAGACCGCACGCGTGCTCTGCCGTTATGATGAGTACAACATCATGGACAACCCCGACACCATACAGACGTCGAACAACCTGCTCTACTATCAGGCCATTGTCGACAAGATGACCGTCACCAACACCAGCGGCACCTTCAGCGGATACTTCGACTCCTCGTCGAGTGTCATGCAGAGCAGCTACGCGTCGAGTGGCTCGGGCACGGCGGTACCGTCAGGATGGCTCATGCCATTTGCATTCATAAACGTGGGACGCCCTGCCACAGAAACGGAAGAGGTGGCAAAGGTCAAGCTCATAGTGCCTTCCACACAAGGCCAGGCCAACGCCTCGGCATCTGTCTATCCCTGCTTTTACGTGATCACTTATCAAAGAGGAAGATAAACGATATTATGACATTAATAAAATCTATTTCTGGTATTCGCGGAACCATCGGTGGACGCGCTGGCGACACCCTCAATCCGCTGGACATCGTAAAGTTTGTATCGGCTTACACCACCTTCATAGGAAGGAAGAATCCCGGAAAGAAATTGCAGATTGTCGTAGGACGTGACGCACGCATCTCCGGAGCTATGGTGAAGAACGTGGTCTGCGGCACGCTGATGGGAATGGGTGCCGACGTCATAAACATCGGACTGGCCACCACGCCGACAACGGAGCTGGCAGTGCGCATGAGCCATTCCGACGGAGGCATCATCATCACCGCAAGTCATAACCCACGTCACTGGAACGCGCTGAAGCTGCTCAACGAGGAAGGAGAGTTCCTCACAAAGGACGACGGCAATGTGGTTCTCGACATCGCCGACAAGGAAGACTTCACCTTCGCCGAGGTGGACGACCTTGGAAGCTACAGCGAGGACAGCTCCTACGACCGCAAGCATGTGGAGGCTGTGACTGCCCTCGATCTCGTGGACCTCACCGCCATCCGCAACGCGCACTTCAAGGTTATCGTAGACTCCATCAACTCCGTCGGCGGCGTCATCCTGCCAAAGCTCCTCGACGCGCTGCATGTGGAATATAAGTTCCTCAACGGAGAAGCCAACGGCGACTTCGCACACAACCCGGAGCCACTGGAGAAGAACCTCGGCGGCATCATGGGTGAGATGGCCAAGGGCGGCTATGACCTTGGCATCGTCGTAGACCCTGACGTGGACCGCCTGGCATTCATCCAGGAAGACGGAAAGATGTATGGCGAGGAATACACCCTGGTAACCGTCGCCGACTACATCCTCGACCATGTAAAGGGTACCACGGTGTCGAACCTCAGCTCCACAAGGGCTCTGAGAGATGTCACCGAGAAACACGGCTGCAAGTATTATGCTGCCGCCGTAGGTGAGGTCAACGTAACGACAAAGATGAAGGAGGTTGGCGCCGTTATCGGCGGCGAGGGCAACGGTGGAGTAATATATCCGGAGCTCCACTATGGCCGCGACGCACTGGTGGGCATAGCCCTCTTCCTATCCTCACTGGCTGAGAAAGGACTTAAAGCCTCGGAGCTGCGCAAGACGTTCCCGGAGTATTTCATTGCCAAGAACCGCATAGACCTCACACCGGAAACCGATGTCGACGCTATTCTCCGTCAGGTCAAGGAGCAGTACGGCAAGGAGAAGGACGTTCACGTTACTGACATCGACGGTGTGAAGCTCGACTTCCCCGACAAATGGGTTCACCTCCGTAAGAGCAACACTGAGCCAATCATCCGCGTCTACAGTGAGGCGCACACCATGGAAGAGGCTGACAGCCTCGGCAAAATGCTCATGCAGATTGTCTATGACATGCAAAAAGGAAAGTAAATACTTCGGACTTTAGCGTGGCGACCATACGCATAAGCACCGACAAACTATAAACCTTAAAGCCCCTGCTTGCTGGCAATTCACTTGCCAGAAAGCAGGGGCTTCTCTATTGTAATAATGTATTGGCCTTACAATATTACTCCTGAGGCTCCAGCACAATGGCAAAGAGGTTCACGGAGTTGGCCTTGGTAATCGTGGTGGTGCCCGAAATAACCTGAGTGTAGGTAGAGCCGGTGCCCGCCACCTTCGTGCCGTTGATCTTTGCGGAAGCTGTCTCGGTATCGCCGAAGACCAGCGTCATCTTGTAAGACTTGGCAGCGTTGACGACGATGCTTGTCGACGACTCCATCTTAACGCAGGTAGAGTAAGTAACGTTATTATACTTCGCAGTACCCTTCGATGTAGAGTAGTTGCCGGTAACGGTAACTATGCTGCTCGAAGGCTTCTTTCCCTCAAAGCTTACCACAACGGTTCCCGTGGGTTGGTCGACGGTAGAGCCACCGGTCTCTCCAGTGCCACCGGTCTCACTGCTGCCACCGCTTTCTCCCGTCTCACCGCTTGAAGCGTTCTCATCACCGAAGATGCCGACGAGTGTCGACTTGTAGTTGTCAATAAGTGAAGCCAATTTCGTGTTAATTTCAGCACTCTGGTCATCGACGGAGTTGTTAAAATTGAACTGCACATCGCCGTGCTCTATGCGTCCTGCGCCCAAGAAGCCGGTAACCTTTGCAGGAACATCCTTGGCCTCATCGGGGGTATATGTATATATCAGGCTGGGGTTGGTGTCGAAGTTGTTATACACATGTCCTCCAACTTTAGCCTTTACTGTCTCCGGGACTTTCTCATCACGTGAGGAGACGACATAAGCGTCGAAAGAGGTGTTGTCGTCGGCATAAGTAGTGAAGGCGCTGCCGCTCTGAGGTTCCGCGATTATGTTGTCATAGGCCTTGATGATACCGCCATTCTCACCGCTGAGAGTGCTCCCTTTAGGACCTAAGTCATGCGCCTGGTTTGCTATAATCATCGGATATTTCGTCCCGCGGAAGTAGTTCTTCTCGACGAAAACATCAGAGGATGAGGAAGCGCCTACACCATATTTAGCCACTCCGTCATAATAGTTGTTGAAGAAATGGACGCTCATGGTGCGTACCCTTGCATGACGGGAGTCACTATGGTCGAACCAGTTGTGATGATACGTGATGTAGTTTGGTCCTGTCTCACTCTTCATTCCGCACATGCTGGATTTTCCAGTGTCCCAGAAGCGACAGTAGTCGATGGTAACGAACTTTGAGTCGGCCTTCACGTCAATGCCGCCGTCGCCCTTGGCATGGTCGCCACTACCCGACTTTCCGTAGAACACGTCGACGTTATGAATCCATATATTGCTGTTGTCGGTGTCGAGGGATAATCCGTCATCCATCTGACGCATAACGGCAAAGTTGCGGAACTCCACGCTGGCGCAGTCGCGGACGAGAATGCCGAAGCCGTGTATCGTGGCATCATTACCGATACCCTCGACGGTGATATTCATAGGAGAGTCGGGGTTGGGGCCTTTTATCTGCAGTCCCTCTGAGGAAGAGCCGAAGCTGTCGACATCACCTGCGGAGACTAGACCGATGACGCGGATATCCAACGGTGGCAGTGAGACACCATTCTTCTGATATGCATTGAGTATGGCCTGCAACCCGGTAAACTCCTGTGTCGACTTTCCCGTGGAGAGAGTGGCCTTCACCGTCTTAGCCGTGTTCTTAGTAACGTAGAGCACTATAGCTCCGGTCTTCAGAGTGCCGTCGTTATTATAGGCTCCTACACCCTCGGTGCGCTTGAAATGGGCATAACCCTGGCGGTCGTAGTTTGACACCGTGAGGGACGTGGCCTCACTGGCCTTCGTCTCGTCCTCCTTGTTATTGATAACGGGGACGACCTTAATGGAATAGGCTCCGGCCTTCAGTCCTACAGCATCAGCGCGACCGAAAGTTCCGTAGTCGCGGACGAGTTGGTCATCGAGCTTCTTATATTCCTTGATGTCTCCTCCCTTGATATATACTTTATAGTTGTTAGCTCCCTTCAATGGTGCCCACTCTATATAAGCACTCTCCTGCCAACCATTGGCCTGCTTAATCTGAACGGCGCCCTGTGCTATCTTAGTAAAATTGATGCGGCTTGCGGTAAAGCTCGTATTCTGTGGGCTTACCGTTACATTATTGCCTTTGATGGCGATGCTTTTCACATCAGCGGTGTTATAGGATGAGACGGAGCCATCGGTGGCGGTGATGTTTACCTTGTTCTGTGCCACAGCCATGGTAGTAGCCAATAGTGCTGTATAGAGAACGATATTTCTCTTCTGCATAATCCTTACTTTCCTTTTAACGTTTTACGAATTTGATGACAGTGTTTCCTGCACGAAGAACATAAACCCCTGACTTCATGTTGGTGATGTCGAGGCTCGCGGTATCGGAAGAGGCTTTCGTCTGCGCGACTTTCTTGCCGGAGGCATCAAAGATTTCTATCCTCTCGCCGCACTGAACGCCGCTGAGATGGATATTACCGTCGGTGGTCCCCGCAAGGTTGAAAGCCTTGACCTGGTCTATTCCCGTGGTCGCATTGTCGAAGGCTATCGCCACCGATTCCATATCGGCAGCCTGCTCCGTGCCATCAGAGAAGTGTAAGACGACATTGTCGCCGTCGAAAGCAAGTTCCACGGCCGTCTTCTCGACGGTCCGCCCATTGATAGTGATTGTCTGCGCCTCTGAAGCAATCGCAGCCTGGGACGATACTGTCAACCCTAATAGCAAACTGGTAACAAATAAGATTTTTCTCATAAACAATTAATAGGTTTCAATTAGTTTGGTAATCCGGCACAAAAATAGCTAAAATATCAATTGTTATGTTAGTTTCCATGACAGAAAGAAACGTAAACGTTTACAAAATCATGTAAACGCTTACGTTTTGTTTTCATCAGAACGGCATTCCGACGGCAAAATGAAAGGTAAAGTCGCGGCCTAAATCGGGATGGAAGATGGCATAATGCTCATCATTAGTGGTATAGGCCGGGTTAACGGCTTTCATTCCGGCATCAAAGCGGAGGATGAAGAAATCGAAGTTCAAGCGCAGTCCCAAGCCATAGGCAACGGCAATCTGCTTGTAGAACTCATCCCATTTGAAGCGGCCGCCGGGCTGTTCGGGGTAGTCGCGGAGTGTCCAAATGTTTCCGGCATCGATGAAGGCGGCACCGTCAAACTTCCAGAAGAGATGTGAGCGGAACTCCGCATTGAGGTCGAGCTTCATGTCGCCGGTCTGATTGATGAAGTCAATACGTCCGTCGGTACCGCGGAACTTACCCGGGCCCAGTTCCCTCACGCTCCATCCTCGGACCGAGTTGGCGCCACCGGAGAAATAGCGTTTTTCGAAGGGCAGCACATTGCTGTTGCCGTAAGGCCACGCAATGCCGAAATCAGTGTGAAGGACGAGCTGGTTTCTGTTGTCGAAGGGAAGGACATGAGTGAAATCGAAGTCGAACTTCACATACTGCGCGTAGGCTATATTAAATAATGTATAGTTACCTTGTCCGTTCTTCTTGAAGTTGAACGGTCCTGACAGGGCTCGAAGGAGGTTACCGGCAGTCTCTATGTTGGCACGCATGGCATTGCCGTTGTGGTTGTAGAGTAGTCCGAAGCCTGTCTTCATAATGAAGAGGTCCTCGTAGTTGTACCTCAGGATGGCATTACGGTTCGACACGCTGTCGAGATAATCGTGTTTGAAGGTGGCACTAATCCACGGCATATAGACGTAGTTGAGGTCCAGGAGGTCGAGGTCGTAGGTCGTATGCCGTTTGGGATTGCTCCAGCCGTATTTCCACGCGGCGGAGAAGACGCGGCGGTGGAACTCAGGACGGTTCTGAAGGTCCCAGGACACGGAGATCTCCGATTTTGCGGTGCTGCGATACTTAACCTTGTTTGACAGGAACGGCACCACGAGGCGTGGAAACTGCAAACTGGTGACGACACTGTATTCCTCATAGTCGTGGGCATCATATCCCTCCAACTTCGATATAGCCTCGAAAGCGGCCCGCAGCTGGATACTGAAGAGCTCACTGCCACGGAAGAGGTTACGGTTCTGATATGTCAGAGAAGCGGCAGCGCCAAGGTCTCCGGCGGTATTTGTCCCCTCCGGCTGAAAAGCTATGGTACTCGGCTTGTTGTTGAATATCTGTAAATGACAATCGAGGACATTGCTGTCGGGGCGCTCCAAGAACTCCACGTTGGTGTATCTCACGGCACCAAGACGCGAAAAGTTATTATATGTGCGCTTAAGGTCGGAGGCACTGTAGTAATGCCCCGGCTCTATGGCGGTGCTGTTCTCGAGGACGGAGCGGCGGATGTGGAGTCCTGTGGAGTCACCGGGGAGAAACAGAACCTTACCAATGGTATAACGCGGATGAACGGTCTCCGGCTCGTCAGATGAACGGCGGTACTTCAGCAAATGGAGTGTCACATCAACATCACGCGAGCCACGGACGCTGTCAGCGTCAAACTGGATGAAGTTCTTGTTAAATCTGTAATAACCCGAGTCGTTGAGGATAGCAGTGAGACGGGAGCGCTCATTGTCGAGCGATGACACCGTGAACTGCCTCGGCGTGAAATGGCTTGAGAGATGCGGCTTCAACACGCGCGCTATGGCACTGTCCTGGATGTCATAGGAGAAATGGTTGATATAGAATGGTTCTCCGGGACTAAGAGTGTAGATGGCGTCGAGTTTCTTCTTTTTCTTTACCTCTACGGCGAAAGCCACTTTCGCATTCATATATCCCATATTCTGCATGGCTGTACGCAGATCCTCGCACGACAGTCTGGCTTGGACAGAGTCGAAGACAACTGGCTGCTCGCCAATCCTTTGCAGTGAACGGTTAATCCATTTCGTGGTATCCTTACCCGACAGCGCATAAGCGCCGAGAGGTATCTTGAAAAGAGAGAACCATTTGGAATTGGCCTTCTGACGGATGTATGGTGCCAACTGTGCGGCATCAAAGCCCTTCTGGTCTGACTTTATCACAACCTTGTCGAGCATGTATTTGTCATCAGGAATAAACTTCCCGGCTGAGCACGACGTTACCAACAGGGCAATAATAGTAAAAAATATAATAAGATGAAGCTTGCTCCACTGATACCTAACCATCAGAATTCCTTTTTTAAACTTATAAAGGGTTATTTTATAATGGGTTCACCAAAACGTCTTGTCATGACAAACTCTCTGCAAAGGTAATGCAATCAAATGACATTTCAAAAGAAAAAATTACTTTTATCATTCTCTGGATAAGTCATACGGCACGTAACTACCCAGAACCTCTCAGCTTGATACATACATAGGTTAATGACGCCTTTATCAAGTTGGGGCGGCGTTAAGTTCTATTCCTTGCACTATATAAAATATCAAAAATATTTACACCAAAGTAGGTGTAGTATACTTGCATTGTAAGTGTACGGAAAATACATCGTAAATGTGCCACATTTACAAAAAAGTATACGGAAAATAGAACGCAAGTGTACGGAAAATGCAAGCCACTGAGTTACAGTGTGTTGCAAGGAGTATTTTTAAAATCTTGGATTTGAAATTTATTTACATGTTTTTATCGGATGCAGTCGCTGACTTCAGCGTCTCAAAGTACATTAATCCAAGACACAGGATAGTTCTTGCCTACATCAGACCGTGGTGTAGAGTAGTTACACGGCACCTCAACAATACAAAAAATCAAAACTTTGTGGTTTTATTTTTTGTATTGTCTTCGGTTTGCTGTAACTTTGCACTGATTTTCGAAGATTATAATATTAAACACGATGAAGATATCTTATAAGTGGCTAAAAGAATACGTTGATTTTGATTTAACCCCACAGGAAACAGCGGACGCGCTGACATCAACCGGGTTGGAAGTCGACTCACTGGATGAAGTAGAAACAATACGCGGTGGTCTTAAGGGACTGTATGTAGGAAAGGTGCTTACATGCGAGCAGCACCCTAACTCCGACCATCTGCACGTTACGACAGTAGACCTCGGAAAAGGTGAACCCCAGCAGATCGTCTGCGGTGCGCCCAACGTGGCAGCAGGACAGAAAGTCATTGTTGCTGATCTCGGCTGTGTACTCTACGACGGCGATAAGGAATTCACCATAAAGAAATCACGTCTGCGCGGTGTTGACTCTTATGGAATGATTTGTGCTGAGGATGAAATTGGTATCGGTAATGACCATGCAGGAATCATAGTCCTTCCTGAGGACGCCCCAATCGGTCAGCCTGCAGCAGAGTACTATCACCTTGAAAGCGACTGGGTCATAGACATTGACATCACCGCCAACCGCGCTGATGCGCTCTGCCACTACGGTGTGGCTCGTGACCTCAACGCTTGGCTCATGCGTCAGGGCAAGCCTTCGACACTCCACCGCCCCGACTGCTCCAAGTTCCATGTTGACAACAACGACTTACCAATAAAGGTTACTATTGAAAACACCGACGCCTGCCGGCGCTATGCTTGTCTGAGCATCACCGACTGCGACGTGAAGGAGAGCCCGCAGTGGCTTAAGGACAAGCTGAATGTTATCGGTCTGCGTCCAATCAACAATATCGTTGACATTACAAATTATATCATGATGGCATACGGCCAGCCTATGCACTGCTTCGATGCCGACATGGTTACAGGACACCATATCATCGTCCGCGACAACAACGCTGGAAAGAAGTTCGTTACTCTCGATGGCGTTGAGCATACCCTCGGCGAACATGACCTTGCCATCTGCAACGAGGAGGAGCCGATGTGCATCGCCGGCGTGTTCGGTGGAAAGGGTTCCGGAACTTACGAGACAACGAAGAACGTGGTGCTGGAGAGTGCTTACTTCCACCCAACATGGATACGTAAGAGTGCACGCCGCCATGGACTGTCCACAGATGCCAGCTTCCGCTTTGAGCGTGGCGTGGACCCTAACGGCACCATCTACGCTCTGAAGCAGGCCGCAATACTCTGTCAGGAACTTGCCGGAGGAAAGGTGTCAATGGAAATCTGCGATGAGTATCCTACAAAGATGGACAACTTCCATGTCCGTCTCAACTACGAATACTGCGATCGTCTCATCGGAAAACAGCTTGGACACGACACCATAAAGGATATCGCCAAGAGCTTGGAGATGAATATCACCAATGAGGACCCCGACGGCATAGACCTCGTAGTACCGGCTTACCGCGTGGATGTACAGCGGCCATGTGATGTCGTTGAGGACATCCTCCGCATCTACGGCTATAACAATATCGAAATTCCGTCAGAACTGAAGTCGTCTCTTACCATTGCCGGTGAGAGTGACAAGAACTTCAAACGCGAGAATCTCGTCGGGGAGCAGCTTGTCGGTGAGGGATTCAACGAGATAATGAACAACTCGCTGACCAAAAGCTCATATTACGACAAGGATGACTTGAACAAATACACGTGGGCAAAGACTGTGAAACTCATGAATCCCCTGTCGGCCGACTTAGGGGTAATGCGGCAGACACTGCTATTCGGTGGTCTGGAGAGCATCATCAGAAACATAAACAGGAAGGCTCACAACTTGAAGTTCTTCGAGGTGGGAAACTGCTACTGGTTCGATGAGCAGAAGCATACAGCAGAGGCTCCTATCAAGGCCTACACACAGGACTATCACATGGCTCTATGGGTTACTGGTAAGCGTGTGGAAGGCTCATGGGCTCATGCCGACGAGGACACATCAGTATATGAGCTGAAGGCTTATGTGGAGAATATCTTCCGCCGTGTGGGAGTGCCTCAGGGTATGTTTACCGAGAAAGCATCTGACAACAATATCTTCGACAAGGCTATCACCGTGGAGAACCACGGTGGCAAGGTCATCGCTGAATACGGTATCGTCAACCATAAGATTCTTAAGAGCTTCGACATCGACCAGCCTGTATTCTTCGCAGACATCGATTGGCAGGCACTTATGAAGGCGGTGAAGAAGAACAAGCTGGAGTTCAAGGAGCTCAGCAAGTTCCCGGCAGTAAGCCGCGACTTGGCATTGCTCGTCGATGAGGACGTACAGTTTGCACAGATTGAACAGATAGCACGTCAAACAGAGAAGAAAATACTTAAGCGCGTGGAACTGTTCGATGTCTACACCGGCGACAAGCTTCCGGCAGGTAAGAAGTCGTACGCTGTCAACTTCATCCTTCAGGACGAGAACAAGACTCTGAACGACAAGGCCATCGACGCCATCATGAAGAAACTCATCCATCAGCTGACGACGAAACTCGGTGCTGAACTGAGATAACATCAAGCCTATCCCCTCAGAATAGGAGATTATGTGGATGAGGAACGTTCAACGTAAGAACAGGAAATTATTAAATAAAACATTATAAACATTTAAATTTTACCCCGTAAGACTAACAACAATAGAGGGTTGCCGGTGAATTACAACATGGCAAACCTCTATCTCCATGACGGAGGAGCCAGGGGAAAGTCTCAATTATGGGAAGAGCATTTGAATACCGTAAGGCTACAAAGCTAAAGCGGTGGGGTCATATGGCCCGCACATTCACAAAGTTAGGTAAGGAAATATCCATCGCCGTGAAGGCTGGTGGTCCGGAACCTGAGAATAATCCGCGCCTACGTGCTATCATCGCTACATGTAAGCGTGAGAATATGCCTAAGGACAACATCCAGCGCGCCATCAAAAACGCAATGGGTAAGGACCAGAGCGAGTACAAGGAGGTTCCGTACGAGGGTTATGGACCGCATGGGATTGCCATCTTCGTTGACACACTGACTGACAACACCACACGTACCGTGGCCGACGTCCGCTCAGTGTTCAACAAGTTCAACGGCAACCTGGGCACACAGGGGTCCCTGAGTTTCCTCTTCGACCACAAGTGTGTATTCACTTTCAAGAAGAAGGCTGACACCGATATGGACGAGCTCATCCTCGACCTCATTGACTACGGAGTGGATGATGAGTTCGACGAGGATGTCAACGAGGAGACCGGCGACGATGAGATCACTATCTACGGCGACCCAAAGAGCTTTGGCGACATCCAGAAGTTCCTTGAGGAGAAAGGCTATGAGATAGAGTCTGCTGAGTTCACACGTATTCCTACCGACCTCAAGGATGTTACTCCTGAACAGCGTGAGACCATCGACAAGATGGTTGAGAAACTTGAGGACTTCGATGACGTGCAGAACGTCTACACAAACATGAAACCGGCAGAGGAATAATCTGGCGGCAAGAGTCCATTTACATCCAACAGGACTTAAAACATATAACAGCCCCTGACTGTTTTCATGACCAATGGCGGAACAAGCCAAGGTCTTGAAGACTGTCAGGGGCTGTTTCGTTATCACATATTATATAACTCACTGTCAGATAAGTCTCCAAAAATGTTTCATATCCAACATTTTTGTATCTCTAATGAAAAATTGTGGGAGAAAAAGCAACAAAAAATTTGTTATTTTACTAATTGTTAATAACTTTGTGTATTAATCAAAATAAAATAACAATTATGAGAAACAAAAACTTATTATCTATGCTTTTCATTGCCTGCATGGTACTGACCTCATGCGGCAACACAGTCTCTGACGATGTAGAGGTACCCGGCACAAATACGGAGAAGACCAATAAACACATCAGCATCAACCTAAATGAAGAGAACACATCCATTGCTTTATCACCACAATCGCGTGTCTTCAACACCGACGGCAAGCGTTACTATGCCATCAATATCCTGGAGAAAGATAATAAGAACTACATTAAGTATGCTTACGGTCTCTTTGACGGCAACGCTCCTGTCTCAGCCGTGATGACAGAAGGTCATAAATATAGAATTGAGGTACTGGAGTTCCGTAATGACAAAGATACTCTCTATCACGAAGGAGATATGTTCTACGAACCAATGAAGACCAGCGACGCAAAGGCCACACAACTGAAAAATGCCTTCGTCTATGACAAGAGTGTAAACCTCAGCGGCATCACCACTGGCGATACCAGGATTGGCGCTGAGAGCAGCGACACCACATGGTATCCAAGAGCCTACAAATACTATGCTATAGTCGATGAATTCGATCCGTCATCAACTGACAAATTAGACATAACGGTAAAGCGGGCATTCTTCGGACTGCATTTCATCATCACACCACCCAAACACGGTTCAGTGAAGCTCTTATTCCTGCGCAACCACACTATCGAGGTCAACGCCACTGACAAGGCATATGACGACGAGGCTTTCTATTCATTCAATCAGATTAGCAATGCCGCAGTAGAAGGCTACGGTACGGATGTTGCCATTGAAGCCACCTGGACTTCCGATGGGAAAGTCATCAAGCAACAAACGGAAATGATCCCCATAAAACGCAATGCCGTTACCAACCTCACCATCGGTTTCTCGGGACCGGAACCTGTAGAACAAGTAATCAAGGAAGAGACCACGCCGCTAGACACACTGAACCATAACTGGGTAATAACGTCGGAATAGACATATCCAAATGCTCTATCAGTAAACGTCAAGATAATAAAATGGCCGTCCCTGATTAGGGACGGCCATTTTGCTTACAATATTATTCCTACCGCAAAATTCTAAAGCCTCATCACAGATGTGAACGAGCCTTCAAAGGCTTTATCAATATTCTGTGGCTGTTCTCTGAAGATACCATAGAGAGCCGAACCGCTGCCACTCATCTGAGCGTAAACAGCACCGAGACTGTATAGTTGCTCCTTTACGGCCTTCAACTCCGGATACTCACTGAACACCGGTTGCTCAAAATCATTCGTCAGTTCCTCGCGCCATGTCTCAATAGGCTGGCGAACTATCATACGGCAATTTTTCTGAGGTTCCTTAGGAGAAATTCTCTTGTACGCCTCTGCGGTGGAGACAGATACATCCGGTCGGACTATAGCAATCCAATAGCCATGGAGGTTGCCATACTCATTGTCGGCAGGCTCCAGCTCATCACCTATGCCGGTAGCATAAGATGGCTCTGCACTGATAAAGAATGGACAGTCGGCGCCAAGTTTGGCGGCATAGCGTTCCATCTCCGCATTACCCATATTCAAACGAAAGCGCTCATCGAGCAGACGAATCATGAAAGCGCCATCCGCTGACCCGCCACCAAGTCCCGACTGCACAGGAATGCGCTTATAGAGATGGGCATGGATGCGTGGTATCTCATAGTCGGTGGCTATGAGGTTATAAGCCTTCACAACAAGGTTCTGCTCCTCTTCGCCACAGGAATAGTCACCGCTGACGTGTATGTCGATGTCGCCGACACAAGGGAAGCGGTCGTCCATCTTCTTTATCTCCAGCACATCAGTAAGGGGAACAGGATAAAACACGGTCTCGATATTGTGAAAGCCGTCTGTACGTACACCGACGACATTCAGTCCAAGGTTTATCTTACAACAGGGAAATGTAATCATAGTCTTCGTTTTTGATTTATATATGCAAAGTTAATGCAAACCGAAGACAATACAAAAAATAAAACAACAAAGTTTTTTATTTTTTTGGATTGTTGAGGTGCAGCTTAACTTATCAAAAGTTAATGCAAACCGAAGACAATACAAAAAATAAAACAACAAAGTTTTTTATTTTTTGGATTGTTGAGGTGCAGCTTAACTTATCAAAAGTTAATGCAAACCGAAGACAATACAAAAAATAAAACAACAAAGTTTTTTATTTTTTGGATTGTTGAGGTGCAGCTTAACTTATCAAAAG
>Ga0256406_1000457_pt1 | contig 74422 bp, 53 predicted proteins | sample RumenRJG_03DNA_FD_185986 | JGI IMG/M metagenome (GOLD analysis project Ga0256406, IMG submission 185986) | Bovine rumen microbial communities from Lethbridge, Alberta, Canada - RJG_03 | ecosystem: Host-associated > Mammals > Digestive system > Stomach > Rumen | place: Canada: Alberta | collected... | reverse complement strand
TGGTAAAACATTGGTATTCTGGCGATGTATAGATTTATAGAAATCGAATGTGTATGGAATAAGGTAAAATATTGACGGTTGGTCAGTTCGGTGGTAGGATGTATTCTGTAATAAATATGTCGGGGATGTTTTTGCCTTGTGATTCTATAATGAAGAATTAAGAAAGTGATTTTCCGTAAATCGTGGTAATTGCTACTGCAACTCTTTATAATAGACATGCACATTCATCGCCTGCAAATACAGATATTGCAAATGCTAAATGAAAGAATTGTTTTTTAGAGGAGGAATACATGGAAGGATTCGGAGGGAAAATAGTTAAATCCCGATATGTCATCCTCGTGATTGCGGTCGTACTTCTGATTCCGTCAGTCTTTGGCATCAGGGCTACGCGTATCAATTATGATATGCTGACGTACCTGCCGAAGAATCTGGAAACTATGAAAGGTCAGGATCTTCTTCTGCATGATTTTGGAAAGGGCGGCTTTTCCATGGTTGTGACGGAGAATATGAAGGCCAAACAAGTTTCCAGGCTGGAATCAGACATAAAGAAGATCGATCACGTGGATACAGTGGTTAATCTGAACGATGTGATCAACCCGAACATTCCGCTGTCGATGTATCCGGAAAAAATCCGGAAGAATATTCATAATCCGAATGCGTCCATGCTGGTCGTGTTCTATGATACATCGACGTCTGCAGAGCCGACGCTGAAGGCAGTGACGCAGATCCGGCATGTATGCACCAAGGATGCGTATGTATCAGGAATGAGCGCGCTGGTTCAGGATCTGAAACATCTGTGCGAAGAAGAGGAAAGTAAATATGTTTTGATTGCGGTTCTGCTTTCACTGGCAGCTATGATGCTTCTGCTGGATTCTTTTGCGGCGCCGTTCCTGTTCCTGATCAGCATTGGAATGGCTATCATATACAACCTCGGATCCAATGTGTTCCTCGGAGAAATTTCCTATATTACCAAGGCGATTGCCGCGGTGCTGCAGCTGGGTGTTACCATGGATTATTCCATTTTCCTGTGGCACAGTTATATTGAAAACCTGGACAACGGGAAACCGCGGAAAGAAGCAATGGCAAGCGCAGTAAACGATACTCTGATTTCTGTAACCGGAAGTTCGATTACGACCATTGCCGGATTCCTGGCGCTCTGCTTTATGAGCTACACGATGGGACGAGATCTGGGTATTGTTATGGCCAAGGGGGTTGTCCTGGGCGTTATTGCGTCGGTCACAATTCTTCCGGCGCTGCTGCTGCTCTTCAGCGGACTGCTGGAAAAGACGCGTCATAAGTCCTTGATCCCGGACGCGAGCAAGCTGGCTCACGGCCTGACCAGCCGTTACGGAATTTATATTGCGATTTTTGCGATTGCCCTGGCTCCGGCAATTTACGGTTATACACAGGATAACGTCATCTACGATTTCAGCAAGATGTTTGCGGGAGGCGGCGGAAAGAGCCTGAGTGAATCACAGGCCCCGGTCATCAAGGCCAATCAGAAGCTGGAAGATGATTTCCAGATCGGCACGACGCATATGATCATTGCCAACGCCAGTCTGCCGGCTAAAGACGGACGCGGAATGTCGGAAGCAATCGAAAAAGTTGCCGGAGTAGATAATGTACTCGGTTATGATGCTGTTATGGGAGAGGCTGTTCCAAAACAGATTCTTCCGGACGGCCTGGATACGGCGCTGAAGGCAAAAGGCCATCAGCTGATCCTGGTGAACTCGGCTTATAAAGTCTCGACACCGGAATGCAACCGGCAGATCAACCAGATTAATGCGATTATACACGCCTATGATCCAACGGCCAAGCTGATCGGCGAAGGACCGGCGACCAAGGATCTGATACAGATTACCAATAAAGATTTTAAGGTCGTCAGCTGGATATCCATTGCGGCGGTATTCCTGATCATCCTGTTTGTACTGCGGAGCGCTTCGCTTCCGGTCATTCTGGTTGCGGTCATAGAATTCGCGATTTACATGAACCTGGGAATATCCGGATTCACACATCTGGAAATGCCGTTCATTGTCCCGGTCTGCATCAGTACGATTCAGCTCGGATCAACCGTAGACTATGCGATTCTGCTGTCAACGAGGTATAAAACGGAGAGGATGTCTGGAAAAGACAAGCGTACATCCATCGAGATCGCGACTACGGCGGCAATTCCGTCGATTATCGTCAGCGCGCTCGGATTCTTTACCGCGACATTTGGTGTCGGACTGTACTCAGATATCGGCATTATCAGCACATTCTGCAACATGATGGCCCGCGGTGCAATCATCAGTATGATCAGCGTAATCCTGGTTCTGCCGTCGCTTCTGATGGCTCTGGATAAGGTGGTCTGCGCTACGACCATCGGTCTTCGAAAAAAAGACGTGCAGAAACGTGAAGACAGCGGTAAGCTGCAAGCATAGCTGGAGGGGATAAACGTGAACAAAGTGTTAAACAGTAAAACAAAGAAAGTTGCAGTGCTCTGTCTTGCCGGAGCGCTCGTGACAACAACCTGTGTGGGAATAGATCTGTATAAGAGCAGAGATAACAGCGCGTACGCTGCGCAGAAGACGCAGAAAGCGGTTGAAAAGGAATATCCGCAGATTACACCGTCTGTTTCCGGCGGCGACGGAAAGATGCAGAAAGATGAGACGGTCTATGTCATCAAGGACGCAAACGGTGTTCAGAAGAACGTTTATGTGGCGGAATGGCTCCGAAACGGACAGAAATCAAAAAAAATTAAAGACGAATCCAACCTGGAAAAGATTAAGAATACTGCCGGTGATGAGACGTACAGAAAATCCGGAAATAATCTGACGTGGAATGCGAACGGCGATGACATCCGTTATCAGGGTACAACCAACGCGGATCTTCCGGTCAGCGTCAATGTCTCTTACTTTCTGAACGGAAAACGGATGACCGCCGACCAGATCGCAGGCAAGTCCGGGAATGTAGAAATCAAGTTTAAGTACGATGTTCATAAAGTGGACGTTGTAAATGTGAACGGCGAGCAGTATTCTCTGAATCACCCGTACACGATGGCCAGCGGAGTTATGCTCGATAATGCGCATTTCACAGATGTCAAAGTCAGCAGCGGCAAGAGCGTAAACGACGGAAACAACACGGTCTGCCTGGGCGTAGCGTTCCCTGGAATGAAGCAGAATCTGAATCTGAAAAATAATAAGCTGGATATTCCGGAAGAAGTGACGATTAAGGCCAAGACCGATGATTTTGAGATTGACGGAACATATACCGCCGCGCTTGACGGCGTGCTCAGCGATCTGAATCTCAGCAGCATTACCGGCGGAAGCATGGGGAAACTCGATGAACTGACTTCCGGACTGACCCAGTTAAGCAACGCGTCCAATCAGCTCGTAAACGGAACGGATAAGCTCAGAGGCGGCGCAAATAAACTTCTTGCGGGTTCGCAGTCTCTGCAGAGCGGCGCGGCTTCGCTCGCGTCCGGAGCTAACTCTCTGGCAAGCGGCACTGGCCGTCTGGCGAGCGGAAGCAGCCAGCTGAACAGCGGCATCGTTTCTCTGTATCAGGGACTGGGACAGCTCAGCGCTAACAGCCAGGCACTCCGCAAGGCAACCTATACTCTCGAGAATCAGGTGTTCAAGACAGCCGGATCGCAGATTAACAAGGCCTTGAAAGAGCAGAATATCACCATGGAGGTAAATCTGACACCTTCTAACTATGTCCAGCAGCTGACCGGAATCTCCGGAAAAGCGACAGGAGCAGCAGAAACACAGATCCGTGAGGCTCTGACTAAAGCCGGTGTATCTGGAAAGAGTACGCAGAATACGATTATGTCACTGGCGTACAACCAGATGATGACGTCCAAGAATGCCGGAAAGACGCTGAGTGTAACAGAAGCGGTAACCAAGGCCGGCGCTCTTGCGAAAGAAGCACAGGTCGTACAGGCAGCGACAAGCAATGGAGAAATCGTCAACCAGGCAGTTGCTCAGATTGGCGTGACCAACAGTTCTAAAGAAAAGATTGCGGCAGCCGCGACGGCTATCTATCTGCAGAAGCAGGGCATGTCCGAGTCAGAGGCAGCAGCTAAAGCGGCTGAATATGTACAGGCGGCTGCATTATATCAGGATGCGGAGACGAACGCTTCGTCCAATTCGACAGCGCTGATTAACTACGCGGCAGCATCCAGCGATGCCGTAAAGAATGCGTCCTCACAGCTGAAAACAGTCCGCACTTCTCTTGACTCTGTAGTTGCGTATGTAAAGGCTGTAGAGACATATACGGCAGGTGTGGACAGTGCATACGCCGGGAGCAAAAAACTTCTTGCCGGCTCTTCTCAGCTGATGTCCGGCGCGCAGCAGGTAAACAGCGGCGCTTCCCAGCTGGCATCCGGAGCAGAAAAGCTGAATAAGGGTTCGCAGAGTCTGGTCAGCGGAATCGGTTCTCTCGCAAGCGGCGCAAACACGCTCAGCAGCGGAATGAATAAGTTCAACTCTGAGGGAATTCAGAAACTTACGGGAGCTTTGAATGAAAATGAGCTGAAGGATATGACGAACCGCCTGGAAGCGATCGTTCAGGCATCCAAGCGCAGCAATATGATCGGCGGCATGGCAGATAACATGACCGGTGAGAGCAGAATGATTTTCAAAACGATGGAAATCAAGAAGTAACTGCGCACACAGAAAAGAGTATGCTTCTTCCAGGGTGCGCGGATGCTTTGGGAGAAAACAGAACGGAATAAATCATCAGAGGCAGGGAATTTCCGAAGAAGGAATTCCCTGTTTTCGTGTGAGCATGAAATTTTATGTGTATAAGAAATCCGTGTGATGGTATAATGAAAACCTGTTCAATATATCCCTATTGATATATCGAGTCTACAGGTGGACAGCGTATATGAAGAAACGCCCGGCGCGCACTGCTGAAGCAGGCGGAAATGGGGGAGACCGACGAGAAAGCGAGGAATTATATTTATGAATCAGGAACAGACCAATACAACGCGCAGAACGCGCAATGCAGTATTGATTGCGATGTTTGGCGCAATCAGTATGGTGCTTATGCTTTTGGAGTTTCCGATTCCGATTGCTCCGCCATTCATGAAAATAGATCTTTCCGATCTTCCGGCGATCCTCGGCACATTTATGATTGGTCCGGGAGCAGGCGCGGGCATCGCTGCGCTGAAGATCGTTCTGAAACTCGTGATAAAAGGCACTGACACAGCGTTTGTCGGAGAATTGTCCAATTTTGTATGTGCGCTGATGTATATTCTTCCGTCATATTTCTTCTATCACAAGAAAAAGTCAAAAAAGAGAGCAGCGCTGTCGCTTCTTCTGGGGACTCTCGCAGTCAGCATACTGGCAGTGTTTGTAGACTATTTCATCATGTTTCCGCTGTATTCTAAACTCTACGGAATGCCGCTGAAAGCGATTGTCGCTATGGGAACAGCGATTAACAGTCATATCAACAGTCTGTTTACGATGATGCTGATTATTGTTTTTCCGTTCAATATCATCAAGTACGGAATTGTATCAGTCATTACCTTTATTGCGTACAAACGGCTGAAAAAGGCGCTGATCCGCTAGTCCTCTGAGTGCAAGCCGCCGGCGCGGTCGTTCATCCGTTCTGGCGACGTTCCGGCCGCTGTCCGTGAAATTGATAGTAGCAGACTTTCAGGTGGCCGTTATAGAGCTTTCTGCGGCGGTCCGCAGGGCGCTTGAACCAGTCTTTTTCTACCGTTTCATCCGGAGTGATCATAAATACGGACCAGTCCGGGCGTGCCCGGAAGAATCCGGATACGGTTTTCAAAATCTTTTCCTGTGTTTTTTTATCGCCGATGCGCTCTCCGTAAGGAGGATTCATGATAATGATTCCGGACGGCGGGAGCGCAGAGATATCGGCTCTGTCCGGATCGAGCACTGCAGCCATGTCGGTGTTGATCACGCGGATGTCTTCATCGACACCGGCGTTTTCTGCGTTGATCTCTGCAGCGCGGCAGGCGTGCGAGCTGATATCGCATGCGGTAATGTTCAGTTCGCGGCTGTAGTCGATCGCCTGGTATGCGGTGGTCCGCTCTTCTTTCCACAGGGATTCCGGGATCAGATCCCACTCTTCAGAGGCAAAATGGCGGCTCAGTCCCGGCGCAATGTTCCGGCCGATCATGGCGGCTTCAATGGCGAGGGTTCCGGAGCCGGTGCACGGATCCAGAAGCGGACGGTCCGGGTGCCAGAAGGTCAGCTGAATCATTGCCGCAGCCAGAGTTTCTTTAATCGGTGCCGGAACAGCTTCTGTACGGTAGCCTCGTTTATGCAGGGCTTCACCGCTCGTGTCCACGGCGATCACGGCGGTATCCTTCAGCAGTGTCAGGCGAACCGTGTAGGACGGGCCGTCTTCTGGGAAGTGATCGATGCCGTATGCCTCGGAGAGCCTGCATACGATGGCCTTTTTTACTGTTTTCTGATTGACCGGTTCACTCCGCAGTTTAGATTTTACTGTAGAGACGAGAACGGTGAATTTTCCGTCCGGCGGAATCAGATTCTCCCATGGCATTCCCATAACTGTCTGGAACAGATCATCCGGCTCCTCTGCGCGGAATTCTCCCATTTTCAGCATGACACGGTCAGCCGTGCGCAGCCAGAGGTTGGAGCGCACGATCGCCCGTTCATCGCCCATGTAGGTTACTTTTCCATTTTCTGTCTTTTCGACTTGGTATCCCAGTGCTTCGATTTCCCGTCTGGCGACAGCTTCCAGGCCAAAGGCCGTAATTGCGATTAATGTCAGTTTCATCCTTGCTTGTCCTTTTTGTCCCTGAATGAGAATGAGAACTCCGCCGGCCCAGGCCTACAGAGAAATCAAAATGTTGTTGATCATCATCATGTCGATCGCCATAATCAGCTGCGGAATCATCATCAGCCAGTAGCCGAGACGTGTAGATGCCATCGGATAGGAAATGGAGCAGAAGATGCCGATGATGGTTGTTCCGATGATGAGGCTGGTTGTCTTGGAGGTCTGGCGGGTCGCAAACGCGTCGATTTCATAGAATTTCTGAACAACCGCGGTTTCCATGCATCCCCAGAGGACGCAGACCGGAAGTAGGATGTTCGCCATCGTGAGGTGCTGTTTCATGACGACCAGTGAAATAAATTCCATGACGACGATTGCCGCGGCGCCGAAAATAATGATCTGACGGTTGCTGATGGAGGTTTCGTTCTTCTCCTGGAATTGTGTGCGAATCCCGTCAATCGAGGCGTAAACGCACCAGATTCCCAGAATTATTCCGGCAATCAGGCAAACCTGTGCGATTTTCTGCCAGATGCCCTGCATAGCAGGCTGGCGGTAGGTGATCAGGTTGTAAATCAGGTATCCCATGACGGCGAACGTCGTCCATGCTGTGCCGTTAATAAGATGCTTCAGCCCTTTTTCCTGTGTTTCTGTCATATGAATAATCAACTCCAATCTCTGTCTGTGTATGTTCTGCTGTCTGCACATGAAACGAACCTGACAAAGGGAAACTTGCCAGGCTGTGACGTTTCCGCATACGCGGCATTTTGGGAAATGCCGGGCGCGTTGACTTTTCATGCATTATACCATAAATAAGGGGGAGATGAAACGACAGGAGGGGAGGAATTGCGGAAATCCGCACGGACTGCTTGCGTTTTCTAATGGTTGGGATAAAATAGTACAGTATGTATTAATGGTTATAGGATGAGAAATGATGGAGGATGAATATGGATTACGCTAAGGAATCCCTGCGCCTGCACGGTGAGTGGGGCGGAAAGATTGAGGTTGTTTCACGCGTTCCGGTAAAGGATAAGGACGATCTGTCCCTTGCTTACACACCGGGTGTTGCACAGCCGTGCCTGGAAATTCAGAAGGATGAGAAGCGCGCTTATGACCTGACCAGAAAATGGAATATGTGCGCGGTCATTACAGACGGAACCGCTGTTCTGGGTCTGGGCGACATCGGACCGCAGGCGGCGATGCCGGTTATGGAAGGAAAGTGTGTGCTGTTCAAGTCGTTTGCTGACGTGGATGCTTTCCCGCTCTGTGTGGATTCCAAGGACGTGGATACGTTTGTAAATACAGTTGCTCTGATTTCCAAGTCTTTCGGAGGAATCAACCTGGAGGATATTTCGGCTCCGCGCTGCTTTGAAATTGAGCGTAAACTGAAGGAACGCTGTGATATTCCGATTTTCCATGACGATCAGCATGGAACAGCGGTCATCACACTGGCAGGTCTGACCAATGCGCTGCGCGTAGTCGGAAAGAAGAAAGAGGATGTCAAGGTCGTCACTTCCGGAGCCGGAGCTGCTGCGATTTCGATCACCAAGCTTCTGCTGTCAGCGGGATTCAGGAATATCGTCATGACAGACCGTCACGGCGCGATTTATAAAGGTCGTCCGGAAGGCATGAACTGGATTAAAGAGGAAATGGCAGAAGTGACCAATGCCGGAATGGAGAAGGGTTCGCTGGCTGATGTTCTGAAGGGCGCAGATGTGTTTATCGGTGTTTCCGCACCGGGTCTGGTCAGCAGAGAAATGGTGCAGAGCATGAATAAAGATGCGATTATCTTTGCCTGCGCGAACCCGACTCCGGAAATCTTCCCGGATGAGGCGGCTGCCGGCGGAGCTGCGGTTATTTCCACAGGACGCTCTGATTTCCCGAACCAGATCAATAACGTACTGGCGTTCCCGGGGATCTTCCGCGGCGCTTTTGATGTCCGCGCTTCTGAGATTAATGAGGAGATGAAGATGGCAGCCGCACAGGCGCTGGCAGACCTGATTACTCCGGAAGAGCTGTCTGCGGAGTATATTATTCCTAAGGCGTTTGATCCTGCTGTGGGACCGGCTGTGGCCAAGGCTGTTGCAGAAGCTGCGCGCAAGAGCGGAGTCGCGCGTATTTAGGGTTTCCATTCTTTTCTATGTGTTCTGTGCCGTTCTGCTGTCCGCGCAGCGCGTATCAGGCGGCATCCGCAAGAATTACAGGTTTCTGCTGATGAAAAATCACGTTTGTGAAAAATACATCAAATGTACAATAATTCTTGTCATCAGGGATTGCATTTTCTGATGTGGCGTGATAGCATAGGAACTGGAAAAAGGGTTGAAAATTAAAAGGCACCCATACCGAAAGGTATGTTCGCAAAACTAAAGGGCCTTTCTCTGAACGGAGAGTGGCAGCCAGTTGCATTAGTTCGACGATAACGACGAATGACAGGCGATCGTGGGTGTTTTAGAGTACCTTCGATCGCTGTTTTAGTTTTCAGATCCGTTCCAGAAGTTTTTTCAAGGGCAAAGCAGCCGAAAGGCTGTGACGCAAAGCTACAGGGTCTTCTTCCGAAAGGAAATGACAGCCAGCTGCATAACTTGAGGCGTTCGGGTCTTTTTTCGTGCAATGAAATAATATGTGAATTGGCGCGAGTGTCTGAACAGCGGAAACGCTGGCGGACAGACGGCCTGTTCATTCCGAACAGAAAAGAATCCGGACGGCGCAATGGCACTGATCCAGGCTTTGCTTCCTTGCCTGTTACAGGAAGGGAGTGTGAAGAATGAGAGAGTTGAAGAGGTTCACAGAAAGCATCATTCTCGTTGTATCCGTTATTGCTTTTATGATGTTCGGCAGCGCAGCGGCAGCATATGCAGATGATAATACATTTACCAGCTACAGCGACGCTCAGCAGTACATCTATCAGAATGTGATGGAAATGAATCCGGAGATCGACTATACACTGAAACTCAGCAGCATGTCGGATTTTGATCAGTTTTCATCCACCAGCATTTCCGGTCTGACCGCTCTGGATAACGGAATCGGCACAGACGGCGATTATGCGGCGCTTGATCTCTATAATGGGGATAACTTCTCCTACAGCTGTGAAGAGCAGAACGGACAGTATATCATTCACGTCCGCGACCAGGTCAGCTACAGACTGAGCAAGAGCCAGGAGCAGGAGTACCAGGATAAGCTGAACAGCGTGATGAGAAAAGTCGCTGTGAAAGGAAACACAGAAAAGAAAGTAAAGAGCATCTACAGCTACGTCACCAAGAACGTAAAGTACGATTACAGCTCCAACCTGAAAGATACTGCATATACAGCTTACGCAGCGCTGGTAAATAAAAAAGCTGTCTGCAACGGCTATGCAGCCCTTGTATACGACATGTGCCGCAAGGCAGACATTCCTTGCAGAATCATCGTCGGAACAGCGAACGGCGGATGCCATGCCTGGAACCTGATCAAGGTAAACGGAAAATGGTATAACGCAGACGCGACATGGGATGCGGGAAACCACACGTACAGATATTTCATGAAGTCGGACAAGAAGTTCAGAGGACATAAGCGTGCAGCAGCATATTCCAGCAGCCGTTTTAAACGTCTCTGCCCGTCTGCTTCCAAGAGCCTGAAAGTTTCATAGGGTCTCAGGGTCTTAGGATTATCTGCAGTTTATCTGCAGAACACACGGAGTGAAGCAGTACAGCCGCTTCATACTCCACTCAATTTGCGCGATATTAAAATAGATTATAAAGACAGCAGCTCTGTGAAACAGGAATGTTTCACGGAGCTGTTTCTCTGTCTGCATCTGCGGCGGTTGACGTGCGTGTCCCGCCGCGGATGCGGTCGGTGAAAAGATATTCCATTAGGGGACGTTTGATGTTAGAATAAAATGAATTATTGAAAATAAACAATGGCGATGCAGATTCGTGGTAAGATAAGAGTCATGAAACAGAGATACGTTGTTCAACAGCGCTGAGGTAACGGGATACAGACACAGAGAAATGCCTTTGCGCAACTGCTGGGGGATGGGTGCATGAGAGTGCTTCTTATAGAATTTTTTTTGGCGATGGTTCCGGTTGTGGAACTGCGCGGAGCGGTTCCGTTTGCGATTGCGTCCGGAGCGGATCCGGGAGCGGCATTTCTGATTGCGGCGGCCGGGAACATGGTGCCGGTTCCGTTTATCATCCTGTTTCTGCGCCGGATTTTTTCATGGCTGCGGGGGAAGAGCCCGCGGATGGATCGTATTCTGGACAGGATCGAGAGAAAAGCGGAACGGAACCGAAAGAAGGCGGAACGGTATGAATGGCTGGGCCTGTGCGCGCTGGTGGCGGTTCCGCTGCCGGGCACAGGGGCGTGGACCGGCGCGCTGGTGGCGTCCATCGCGGATATGCGGATGAAAAGCGCGCTTCCGAGTATATTACTGGGAGTTTTTATTGCCGATGCGATTGTGCTTGCGGTGAGCATGGGCGTCAAAATCCTCTGATTGCAGAGATGCGTGCGGTTGTAAAATATTGGTAAATGTGTAATGTGTTGCACCTGGACGCATATTCATTCATAGGTTATAATGATAACTATGTTGTGAATGTCGCATAAATATGAACTGCTGATGGGCAGGAAACGGGGTTTCCGTACAGAAAGCGTTCAGAGCGTGGTTCTGAAGGTTGAAGAGGTGGATGAAAATGGATCAGAGAGGGCTGATTGCGGAATATGCGGAAAAGATTGCGGAATTGCCGTATTCTGCGGGGCCGGCACCAAGAATTATTTTTAAGAAAGACGGAAAAATTTATATGACGAGGAAGGGCACAGATTTTCGGTATATATCCGATGAGGATATCTGTGAGGTTTCGGGAAAGCTGGATCAGCTGGATACCGTAGAGGCGGCGGCGCTGATGCGTCTGAAAAAACAAAAGGCGATGATCCTTGCGCGTACACCCTTTGTCGGAAAATATATCGAGGCGGGCAAGCCGATTGGAGCATGTCTGGACGATATGGCGCAGATTATCGGAAGAAGGGTGCCGATTGTTCACCGCAGTGTAAGGGAAATTCAGAACGGACTTGAGACCTCCAGCGCCGTGCTTCTGAAAGGAAGATATGCGGTGACCTGTGGACGGACGCTGTATGAGGCGTATACGGCGCTTCTGGTGCTTGAGAAGTCGGCCAAGGTGAATATAAAGGCATCAGTGATCGGCGGCGCGCGCCACATCGGAAAACTGGACTGCAGGCTGATGCGGAATTTCTATTTATATCGCTATTCAAAATCGGAGAAGGAGCTGGACGATGATATTGAGGGCTGAAGATGAGTGCAGAGAGATGCTGGTCGTTTACGGACAGCGGCTTCTGGCGTCCGGGCTGGTGCAGGGGACCTGGGGAAATCTCTCGGTTCGTCTGAATGAGGATCAGATGCTGGTAACGCCGTCCGGGCTGGACTATGAACGTGTGAAGCCGGAAGACATGGTGGTCGTATCCATCCGAAACCTGCATTACGACCGCTTTGGAAACCGGCCGACTTCGGAGAAGGGTCTGCATGCCGGAATTTACCGTCACCGTCCAGACGTCGGCGCTGTGATCCACACGCATTCTACGTACTGCAGTGTGTTTGCGGCAGCCCGGATGCCTCTGGAAGTGGAAAATCCGCGTATGGCTGAGGAAGTGGGTGACATTATCCGGATTGCAGATTATGCGCGCCCAGGAACCAACGCACTTTCCAGAAATACGATTCGGGCGCTCGGAAGGGCAAAGGGATGTATTATGGCGCATCACGGCATGATCTGCTGCGGGGTGGATCTGAAGCAGACATTCCATATCTGCAGCACGATTGAGGAAGCGGCGGAACAGTACATCGAAAGTCGCATTAGCGACTGATTGTTTGGGGATTGTCAAACAATTTCACAAATAGACGGCAGTATTGAAAATATATATTGTACACATGCTCTTCTTCTATTGACACGGCGGCGCATTTTACATTAGTATGATGTTAAGGAGAACGGAAACAGAACAGATTCTGTAATGCGTTCTAGTAAAAACTGAATATCCAGGTGAAGCGATGTGAAGATTTTTTACCGGTCAGAAATGACAGAAAGCGGTAGAAAGACCGATGGAGAAAATGCTGTCTGCGCCATCAGACAGTGTGAAGCTTTCAGGTACCAGGACACATTGCAGATGGGACTCTGGAAAGGTCTGCGGATGGGCTGTATAGAAACAGGAAAACAGCCGGCTGACGGGCCGCCGAAGAAGTGATGCTTTCAGGCGAATAAACTGAGATTTTGAGGCATATAGGTATTTCATATGCATTCAAAGTCTCTTTTTGTGTGTTTCGAAAGCTGCAGAGCGTTAATACGATAAAGCGCTCATACACATGATTCGGAACAGGCTGAAAAGCGGGAATTGAGAGAAGAAGGGAGAATAAGATGAAGGACGAGAAGAAAGCAGGAGGAGCGCCTGCGCAGTCTTCCGACGGACTGAAGAAGAATCTTGGTGTCGGCACAGCGCTCGCCACAGTGATCGGGTGTGTAATCGGATCCGGTGTATTCTTTAAACCACAGGCTATTTTCAGCACGACAGGCGGCGCGCCGGGCATGGGCGTCCTCGCGTGGGCAGTCGTAGGTATTATCAGCATCTGCGCTGCGCTGACCTTTGCGGAAGTTGCGGTTCTGATTCCTAAGACAGGCGGAATTGTTACCTATATCCGTGATATTTACAGCCCGCGTCTTGGATTTGTCTGCGGATGGGTGCAGGTCCTGCTGTTTTATCCGGCGATGATCTCCGCGCTGGCCGTCGCATTCGGCAATCAGGCGGCGATGTTCCTCGGGAAGCAGTTCGCTGTTCCGCTGGCTCTGGTATGTATTCTGATTCTGGTCGCTGTAAACTGCATCAGTTCCAAGGCTGCCGGAAATCTGCAGATTGTCTTCACAATCTGTAAACTTGCGCCGATCATTCTGCTGATCATCTTTGGATTTGCCAAGGGAAGCAGCTCACAGTCTGTGATGAGTCCGATGATCGGAAATGACGTCAACCCGGCATCTGCCATGGGTATGCTGCTCGTATCCATCCTCTTCGCATTTGAGGGCTGGACAGGTGTAGGAGCAATCGCAGGAGAACTGAAGAACCCGGGAAAGGATCTGCCGCGTGCAATTGTCGGCGGTGTATCTCTGATTACTGCGATCTACCTGATCATCAACATCGCATACCTGAAAGTCATTCCGGCATCCCAGCTCGCTGCACTCGACGCACCGGCTGCGGCAGTCGCAATCAAGCTGTTCGGCGACATCGGCGGAAAGATCATCGCTGTCGGAATCATGATTTCCGTATTCGGAGCATGTAACGGATTTGTCCTTTCCGGATCCCGCGTCCTGTATTCTATGGCTGCGGAGGGACTGTTCCCGAAGCATAAGCTGTTTGCGAAGCTGAACAAGTCACAGGTTCCGGCCAATGCCATCTATGTGGTATCCCTCATCGGAGCGATTTATTCCCTGAGCGGACAGTTCAATACACTGACTGACCTGGCCGTATTTGCCTGCTGGACATTCTACACACTGAGCTTTGTCGGCTGCATCAAGCTCCGCAAGGATCATCCGGAGTGGAAGAGAACCTATAAGGTTCCGCTGTATCCTGTAGTTTCGGCAATCGCAATCGCGAGCGGACTGTTCGTCGTTGTTGACCAGCTGTTCCTGGCCGGAATGAAAGCGACTGTACTTTCCGTCTGCAGCATTGCAGTTATGCTGATCGGAATTCCGGTTTACGCCGCATTGGAGAAGAGATTCGAAAAAGAACAGAGCGAGGGAAATACAGAAGAGCAGTGTGCGTAATGGAAGAAGGCGCAATCTGCAGAAATGTAAATGAGGAACTTGACAACTTTCTGTATTAACCATACAATTAAGCCGTAATATTTTTGTGAACTATCATAATATGTCGGCGGAGAATAGAACGATCTATTCAGATGAAGGCCATTCCGCAATGGCCTTTTTCTTTTTATCGGACAAAAGGAGAACAGGCAAGATGAAACTGGGACTGATCGGCCGGACACTGCAGCACAGCTGCTCACCGGAAATTCATCAGAAAATATTTCAGAAACTGGATATGAAGGACAGCGAATATGCACTGCTGGAGCTTGAACCGGAAGAGCTTGAAAATAAGCTGAAAGCGTTCCGCGCAGAGGGCTATAACGGTCTGAATGTTACGATTCCGTATAAATGCGATGTGATTCCGTTTTTGACCGGGCTTTCGGCCGAGGCCGAGGCAATTGGAGCGGTGAATACGATTCAGTTCCGCGAAGATGGCCTGTACGGATATAATACGGATTATACGGGATTTGGGCGTTCACTTCTGGGCATGGGCGCGGATCCTGCAGGAAAGGACTGCACCGTTCTCGGAACTGGCGGCGCAGCGCGCGCGGTTGTGCAGTTTTTGGCTGACCGTAAACCGGCGTCTCTGACGGCGGTATCCAGACACAAGGACGGACAGGATGAGTTCCGCAGGTTTCTGGAAAAGAACGGCGGAGAGCTGATTTCCTATGAAGAACTGGAGCAGCGCAGCGGAGATATTCTTGTGAACTGCACACCGGTAGGCATGTACCCGAACATGGGGCGTTCTGCTGTTTCAGAAGAGATCATCTCTCGTTTCCAGGCAGCAATGGATCTGATTTACAATCCAAAGGAGACAGAGTTCCTTCGTCTGGCAAACGAACACGGTCTGAAAACAAGAAATGGCATGTACATGCTGACCGCGCAGGCTGCTGCGGCAGAGGAAATCTGGCTCGGGAGAGACATTCCGGAAAGTACTGTTCAGGAAATCGCGGAGGAGATGGAAGCATAAACGTATGGAAGACATGGAAAAGAGAGAAGTTAAGAATCTGGTGCTGATCGGCATGCCGGGATGCGGAAAATCCACTTTCGGTAAAATGCTGGCGAGAAAACTGAATCGTCCCTTCTATGACGCGGATGATGTCCTGGAAGAGAGGGAAAGGCGCACGATCAAGGATCTGTTTGCGGAAGGGGAGGACGCGTTCCGCGAGGCAGAGATCCGGACAAGCCGCTATCTCGCGTCCGGAAGCGGACAGGTCATTGCCTGCGGCGGCGGTGTTGTGGAACGCAGAGAAAACCTGGGTCTGTACAGACAGACCGGCGTCATTCTGTTTATCGACCGTTCTCCAGAGGATATCATGAAGGATGTGGACACAGAAGGCCGTCCGCTGCTGAAGAGCGGAAGAGAACGCATTCTGGAGTTATATGACCGGAGAATCGATAAATACAGAGCAGCAGCCGACTACTGCATTGAGAATAAAGGCAGTGAAGAGCAGGTGCTGAAACATCTGCTCGAACTGGTCAGGGAGGAACAGCTGTGAAGCGAATCGGAAATAAGGAATTGGGTGATGGAATCCCGGCAATCTGCGTTCCGGTTATGGGACAGACAGATGTCTTGCTGGAGAAAAGCGCGGAAGCGGCTGCCGCCGTGCCGCACGATGTGATTGAGCTGCGTATGGACAGTCTGGAATATGCGGGTGAAAGCGGCGCGGCAGCGCGAGCGATTCGCCTTGTGCGTCGCATTTTGCCGCAGGATAATCTGCTCTTCACTTTCCGTACGGAAGAGGAGGGCGGACTGCGCCGGATTACTGAGGATCGTTATTTTACGATGCTGCAGGAAGTGCTGGACGCAGGGGCTGCAGACGCTGTGGATATTGAGTTTTTTAAAAACCGGGAGCGTGTACGGCAGACTCTGGCTTCGGCAGCAGAAAAAAAGGTCTTCAGTGTGCTGAGTTCGCATGATTTTCAGGGCACGCCGGCAAAGGAAGAACTGGTGAATCGCCTAACTGCGATGCATGAACTGGGGGCGGATGCAGCCAAGCTTGCCTGCATGCCGAAGTCGCAGGAAGATGTGTTCACTCTGATGGGTGCAACGGCGCAAGTGAAGGAACGGTTTCCAGAGCAGCTGCTGATTACGATGTCCATGGGCGCGGCCGGAACAGTCAGCCGCATCGCCGGAGAGGCAGACGGATCCTGTCTGACGTTCGGATGCGCGCAGGAGGCTTCCGCTCCCGGCCAGATTGAGGCCGGAGAGCTCCTGGATATGCTTGGCAAAATACATATATATATTCATAAATAATTATGTTTAATCTATAAAAAATAATTATATGCTCCGGAAATTTCAGTGTTTTTTATATAGAACGCGGTTGGGGTAAGTATAGTGAATGTTGGAATTTCAATACATTGAGATGTCAGTAATTCATCGTAGGCAGGGCTTAACAGGCCCTGCTTTTTTATGTTGAACGTGTGACGGGATGATGTCGGGATCTTGACCTTTATACGTTTATGGTTTATATTTGATATAGCTGAGGAGCGTTGGGGTTTATCGAAACATCTGTATAATACATGTTCTCAGGAATACAAAATACAGCCATTCGTTTTCTCCGGGCGATTCAAAGCATGATTTATTTATTTTCTATTTATTAACAATTTAATTAAAGTTAGGAGTTGAGTTTTTTGGCTACATTCTTAATTGGACTTGTCATCCTGATTGTAGGCGGAGCGCTCTACGGAACACTGTGTGAGCGTGTTTTCCAGCCGGATGACCGTGAAACTCCTGCTTATGCAAAACAGGACGGAGTCGACTTTGTACCGATGGCGACTTGGCGTAACTGCCTGATCAACCTGTTGAACATTGCGGGAACAGGCCCGATCCTTGGACCTATCCAGGGTATTCTGTTTGGACCTATTGCACTTATTACTATTCCTATCGGAAACGTACTCGGCGGTTCTTTCCACGATTACTTCTGCGGCATGATCTGCACACGCGAGGGCGGACTGCAGATGCCTGAGATGATCAGAAAGTTCACCAACAAGGGTGTATACACTGTGTATAACATCTTCGTTTCCCTGCTGCTGCTCCTGGTCGGCGCTGTATTCGTTTACACACCTGGAGACATCGCGGCAACTCAGGTATTCCACTTCTCCGGACTGGCAACAGATCCTAAGACATGGATTATCTACGGAGTTATCTTTGTTTACTATCTGATCGCTACAGTATTCCCGATCGATAAGATCATCGGAAGAGTATACCCGATCTTCGGTATCATCCTGGTATTCTCTGCAGTTGGTATCTTCTTTGCACTGATCTTCAAGCAGATGCCGCTGGTTAACGTATGGGATTCCTGGAACACATCCGCATTCAACTATGGCGCTTACTTCAAGGCAGGACACTTTGTTCCTATCTTCTTTGTAACCGTAGCCTGCGGAATTTTGTCCGGATTCCATTCCACACAGACTGCACTGATTTCCAGAACTATCAAGTCTGAGCATGAAGGACACATGACCTTCTACAACATGATGATGTGTGAAGGTTTCATCGCACTGTGCTGGGCAGCAGGAACAATGGCTATGCTCCAGCTCACAGCTGCAAAGGGCGGCATCAACTTCCAGCTGGACCCGTCCACTGGCGTTATGAGCTACTTCCAGAACGTTAACGGAACTATGACAGCAATCTCTGCTACATCTGTAGTAGGTGTTATCTGCAGAAACTGCCTGGGCAGCGTCGGCGGAACAATCGCTCTGATTGGTGTTATCATCCTGCCGATCACATCCGGAGATACAGCACTGCGTGCGCTGCGTCTGATGGTTGCGGACACATTCCACATCAGCCAGGATACCAACGGCAAGCGTTTTGCACTGGCTGTTCCTATTTACGCACTGACACTGCTCATCCTGGTCTGGGCTAAGTTCGATGCAAACGGATTCGCAATTCTGTGGAGATACTTTGCATGGTCCAACCAGACAATGGCACTGTTCGCACTGTGCTCCATCATGATCTGGATGATCGTCAACAAGAAGAAGGCATTCATCTGGATGCCGATGATTCCACTGGCATTCTACACCGTAGTATGTGTTTCCTATATCTGCAACGCGCAGATCGGATTCCACCTGCCATGGAACGTATCCTACATCATTTCCTTCGTAGCTGCAGTTGTCCTGATTGCGATTTCTATCCATACAGGAAACAAGCGTGTAGCTGCTGATCATTCCTTGAAATAAGAGTGAATGCGGCTGTGCGTGAGCATGGAAACTGAATAACGGATTATTACAGGCCGCTGCATCTGCAGCGGCCTTTTTCTTAGGGGACAAAAAGAAACCGCGCAAGGAGAACGACAGATACAGTAATATGCTTAAATATTGCACATGAAGGGAATAGGTATTAGGACAGATATATGCAGGACGACGCCTGTCTGGCAGCTCTCTGACTTAAGAACGACAGAATTACAGAACCGCAGCCGCCGGGAAACATGAACGCCCGCCAGAACTCTGACGGGAGGCAGCATCTCTCCGGCAGAACATGCTGTAAAAGGGGGAACTGATATGGAACATAATGAAATGCTGGATTTTCTGAAGGAAGAAGGAATCAGCGATCGGATCATTGATGAAATCAAGTATTTCAGGAATTACTATAAACTGGACGCGGATCTGGAAGATCGTGTTCCGGTGCCGCAGTATAAATACTACGGAAAAGAAGTCTGGGAAGAGGCGATTACAGCTATTCTGGCCGGAGAAAATATTCTGCTGGACGGTCCCAAGGCGACAGGAAAGAACGTCCTGGCCCAGGGCCTTTCCAATGTTTTCCACCGTCCGGAATGGGATATTTCATTTTACATCAATACGGACTCCGCATCTCTGATCGGAACGGACACATTTGAGAACGGAAAAGTCACACTGCGCAAGGGACCGATTTACCGCGTTGCGGAAGCGGGCGGATTCGGCGTTCTGGATGAGATCAATATGGCCAAGAATGAGTCTCTGGCCGTTCTGCACGCCACACTGGATTTCCGCCGGTTCATCGATGTCCCGGGATACGATAAGATCAAGCTGAAGGAATCCACCCGGTTCATCGGAACCATGAACTACGGCTATGCCGGAACGCGTGAAGTAAATGAAGCGCTGGCTTCCCGTTTTGTCGTGATTCATATGCCGGTCATTACCAAAGAAGGACTGAAAAAACTGATCCGCGACAAGTTCCCGAAACTGAAAGAGGAGTATACCGAGCAGTTTGCGGATCTGTTTATGGAAATCCGCAAGAAATGCGAAAGCGGAGAAATTTCCACAAAGGCTCTGGACTTGAGAGGTCTCCTGGCTTCCATCCATATGATGGACAGAGGACTGGATCCGGTGCGCGCGATTGAGCTGGGCATGGTGAACAAGTGCTTTGACGATTACGAGCGTCAGCTTGTGGATGATATGGTTTCGGTACGCCTTCCGGGAGATCTGACCAGAGACCGGATTTTTACAGAGTAAGATAAGAGGCAGATATGCAAGTCACAGATTTTGAAAAAAAGCGCGCGCTGAATCTGATCTGGAATGCGGCGCAGGATTATGACGCCGATCCGGGATTCCGCGTATATGACGAGGACGGACGCGCCGATCTGTACTGGAACTGCATCATCGGCGCGATCTGGAAACACTATGACTGGGATAAGCTGTACGATTTCTATAAGACGTTCAATGGACTGGTCGATCAGGGCATGTACGAGAACTTGTTCTGGATTATGTTCGAAAACGGCGCATATGAACGTGAAAAGAATGAACGTCCGGTATTTCCGTATCTGCGCAAGCAGTACGCAGAGAAGAATATTCCGAGAATCTTCGCGTCTGTAAACGCAAGCCGTGCAGACTGGCTGCTTGAGGGCCATCTGAAACGGGCTCTGGGTGAGGACTGCGGTCTTCCGGATCTGGTTGACAGAAAACTTCTGGACGCGCTGGAGATCGGCGCAGATCTTGATACTGATCAGGCTCTGGATCATCTTGCAGAGACATTGTCAAAATTCTTTACCTATCATCGCCCGCAGCCTGGCGAAAAGAAAAAGAAGTTTGAGATCAATCCGGTCATGCATCCGTTCCTTTTCTACAAAGCGCGAAAAGCAAGGGAAAGCCTGGGTCCGATGCGGAAAATGGCATTCGGTTTCGGAGAACACCGTTCAGAATACGGCGGATCTCTGGTCGACCAGAGCCATCTGAAGGTGTCTTTTTCCAAGTACTCTGCGCAGACCGACGAAGGTCTGAAAGAGTACATCAAGAACTATTTTGGAAAGCCGATTATGCAGGAACAGGACATGCGGCAGATGGAGAAAGACTACTGCACCGGGAACCACCGCGACGTACATCTGTATTTTACAAACGGGGATTATGACACGCAGATGCTCCAGCAGGGGTTTGCCGGAAAACAGCTTCAGCTGTCCGTGGAACAGAGAGCAATCAATCAGGAGAAGTTCCATGAGCAGGAGCAGAAACACAGGGTGACGATTGACCGTCTGACCAGCCGCATCCGGAATTCCGTCCTGATGCATATGGAGACACAGCGCGTCAATGCGCCGACTGGACAGCTGCAGGCGAGCCGGATCTGGAGAGGTCTGTATCTGAATGACGACACTGTTTTTAAAAAGGAAATCAAAGGTGATACCGGCGATATCAGCGTCGACATTCTGATTGACTCTTCGACTTCTCAGGTGCATCGAACAGAAATGGTGTCTGCGCAGGCGTATATCATTGCAGAAAGCCTGACGCGCTGCGGGATTCCGGTCAGAGTCATGGGATTCTGCGCGATGAACGGGTATACCATCATGAACGTGTACCGCAGATACAACGATCCGCGGGAGGCGAACAAAAATATTTTCCGGTTCTACACGACGGGCGCCAACCGCGACGGACTGGCCGTCCGCCTTGCTGCAGGGCTGATTAAAAAGAACCACGCCGACCACCGGATTCTGATCATTCTTTCCGATGCCAAACCGAACGACATGATCAAGATGCAGTCCGATGCCGGCGTGCTCAGAGATTATGCCGGAGATAACGGAGTGGAAGATACGGCTGCAGAAGTCCACGCCGCCAGAATGGCCGTAATTAATGTGCTTGGCATATTCTACGGCGCCGATGAGGATCTTCCGGGTGTTCGCAGAATGTACAACCGCGATTTTGTCCGGATTCGATCCTACGACCGGTTTGCGGATACCGTCGGCAGCCTTCTTCAGACACAGATTACCAGTATTTAAAACATGAAGCAGCCTGTATTTCAGCGAGAAAAGGAACGAATCAGATACACAGGAATACAGAGAAGAAAGCCCGGAGGCGGACGGTTTCAGACCGACGCTCCGGGCTTTTGTGCGGAATATATTTCCCTCTATGTGTTAGATAAGAGACAAACTTCTTCTTCTATTCTGCTTTTCTGTAGAAATTCAGAAATCTTAACATGCAATCGCATAAAAATATGGTAAGATAATGGAAAAGGATTGTGCGAAATAATTAGAAATGGGAGATTGGTCATGCAGAAGAATATTGCTTTTTTTACCTCAGACTGGAATTATCAGCTGGTCAACCGGTTTTTGGAAGGAATGGAGCAGTTCTTGGAGCTGAATCCGGATGTGAATATTTCCGTTTTTGATGAATTCGGTGTATACGGAAGCGAAGACCCGCAGGACAGCGCGGATGAGTTCTTTTATTTACCGGATTTGACGAGATATGACGGAGTAATCCTGGAGGGGAATCAATCCTGGCCGGGTGAAATGCGCCAGAAATTTGCCGATTACGCAATGGGACTCGGCCTTCCGGTTGTTTCGATTAATTATCAGCTGCAGGGAGTGACCTTTGTCGGAACGGATAATTTTGAAGCCGAGAAGGAGATTACGGAACATGTCATCCGTGCGCACGGCGCAAGAAAACTGATCTTTGTCCGCGGACTGAGAAGAAGTGAAGAGGCGCAGTCCAGAGAGCAGGGATTCCTTGCAGGCTGCCGGGAAAACGGAGTGGGGCCGGAGCATTATACGATTCTGGACGGCTCCTGGTCCAAGCAGAGCGGCTGGGACGCAGCGGAGACGATTCTCCAGGAACACGGTTATGACGCCGAGTCGCTTCCGGACGCGGCGATTCTGAGCAATGATGATATGGCGGTCGGATTCTGCGACTGCATGAAGAAATACGGCGTACGTGTTCCAGAGGACATTATTGTTACCGGTTTTGATAACCTGACGATCGGAGCGTTCCATGAGCCGCGTCTCTGCACGATTGAACGCGATTATCCGGGCATCACATATACGGCGCTGACCGTTCTGAAGGAGCGGATTGAGGGCAATGGCGGAAACGGAAGCGACTGTATCTACAGTCCGCACCGTCTGATCAACAGCGCGTCCTGCGGATGCCCGAACGATGCCGGCGATATCGTGCGCCTGAAAAAGAATTATCACGAGCAGGAACTGTACATGCAGAATTACTATCGGCAGCAGTCCGCAATGGACCGCGCGATGCTGAACGCAGAAGATCTGAATGATTTCATGGATACCTTTGAGAAATTTGCTCCGGTTCTGGGCGCCAGAAATGTTTATCTGATGGTCAATGCAGGTTATCTCCGCCAGTATGAGCGTGAACATCCGGACGGCGCATATACCGGCCAGGCAGAAATGATGGCAGTGTCCGGCGAGTATGCCAACCTGTTCAGCCTGCATGACGGAACTCATGTGTACAGTGAGTTTTCTGCAAAGAACATGATCCCGGAAGGAGTCCCGTCTGAGAACCGTCTGATGGTATTCTGCCCTCTGCATTATAATAAGGTGCATCTGGGCTATGTGGTTCTGGACGGACGTTCACCGTCGATCGAATTTAATTTCCTGCAGACCACGCTCATGCTCATGGAAAATGCTATGGAGAACATCCGCAGAACGCACCTGCTGAAACAGCTGAACCACCGTCTGCACACGCTGTATGTCAAGGATCCTCTTACCGGACTGTATAACCGGATCGGTCTGGAGCGCTTTGGGGCGCCGATGTTCGAACGTCTGCGCAAGGAAGGAAAAGCTGTGCGATTCTGTTTTATGGATGTGGACAACATGAAAGAGATCAATGCGATCTACGGATATGAGATGGGAGACACAGCGCTTCGCATGCTGGCAGACAGCGTTACGGCAATCTGCGGAGAAGAAGGCTGCTTTGGCATGCGCTATGGAAGTGACGAGTTCCTGATCCTGGGAGAAACAGACGGCGACCATTTTGGCGAGCGTCTGGAAGATGCAGCCAATCAGGCGGCTAAAGACAGCGGGTATCCATTCCGTCTCAGAGTCAGCCTCGGCCAGTATGTTCTGAACACGGATGAGAAATTGTCCCTGGAGGCCTGCATCAATAAGGCAGGACAAAAGATGATCGAGGACAAGAAGGAACATAACGCATAACAGCCTGCTGAACAAGTAAACTGCATTACACGCTGAGCTTCCGGAACCGGGATTACAAAACGTGTATCCGGACCGGAAGCAGAATGTGATGCCTGTACAGGATCAGAGAAACATGCACAGCGATAAGAGAAAGGAGGGCGGGAATATGCGTCACCGCGCAGGAACGATGAGAAAAAAGAATAAAGCACGTAAAGGACGCTATGTAAAAAACTGGAAAACACTGACTTACTACTGCTCTTCTGCAGGCGGGACATCTACCCAGACTTATGGCGTGCGGAAGCGGAGATCAGAATTGTGGACCTGTGGAACGATGAAGGTCGCGTCTCTGAAAACGCCGCCGCTTTCTTACCAGACTGGAAGAAAATCCAGCTGGAACAAGTCCGGAAGCAATGCGCACGGAAAGACGATGTGGTGGAAACACAGCAGCGATCCGGCGTCGCTTCGCCGGTTCAGGAGAAACCTGATTGCGGTCAGCACGTTTGAACGGACGCATAAAAGCGGACAGACCCTGAGGCAGTATGAGACGGCGCGCGCAGCGCGTATGCAGAGAATCCGGATGTTTCTGTTTTTGCTCGCGGCATGCACAGGCCTTCTGATCGGCGCGGCGTTCAGCAACCAGAATGACGGCGGCATGATGTATATGCGCGGAACGCCTGTGATCATGGCTCCGGCCGCCGGAAACACGATTGACGGGGGGTTGCAGACCAGGTAAAGAACCTGCAGGAGTCTGTGCGTCTCTGTCGAGGCCCGTGAGAATAGAAATCCGAAATCAAAAATCAAGAATGTTATGAGCTGCTGTTTCTCCTGGGAGGATGGCAGCTTTTTCTCTTGCGCATTTCTTTTGTCGATGCCAATCCATATAGAAAAACAGCATGTTCCATGATACAATATAAGTTGTTTGACCCGAAGAAATCGAGAGAAAGAAGGCTCATAAATCATGGAATACACCAATCCGAAAATGGGAAGAAACGAGCTGTGCTGGTGCGGAAGCGGAAAAAAATACAAGAAGTGCCACATGGCGTTTGATTTAAAGATCGATGAATTTGAGGAACGCGGATTTGAAGTTCCGGAACGCGCAATTATCAAGACTCCGGAAGAGATTGCCGGAATCCGGGAAAGCGCCAAGATTAATATTGCCGCTCTGGATGCGGTTGCAGAGCAGATCCACGAGGGTATGTCGACACTGGAAATTGATGATCTGGTGTATGATGTGGTGACGCAGGCGGGTGCAGTGCCTGCAGATCTGAATTACGAGGGATACCCGAAGAGTGTCTGCACTTCAGTAAATAACGAGGTATGCCACGGAATTCCGTCTGAGGACGTCATTCTGAAAGACGGCGACATCGTCAATGTAGATATGTCCACCGTTTATAAAGGGTATTTTTCAGATTCTTCCAGAATGTTCATGATCGGAAATGTATCCGAGGATAATCAGCATCTGGTCCGCACAGCCAAGGAATGTGTAGATCTGGGTGTCAAGGCCGTCAAACCGTGGAAGACACTGGGCGATATGGGCGATGTTGTTCACCGCCACGCTGTAGAAAACGGCTGCAGCGTTGTCTGGGAGTTCGGCGGACACGGATGCGGATGCGAGTTCCATGAGGATCCGTTCGTCAGCTACGTCAGTAAACCGGGCGAGGAAATGCTGATGGTTCCGGGCATGTGCTTCACCATCGAACCGATGATCAACCGCGGACGTCCGGAAATCACCGTCGACGAGAAAAACGGCTGGACCGTGTACACCAGAGACGGCAGCATGTCTGCGCAGTGGGAAGTTCAGGTTCTGGTTACAGAAGACGGATGTGAAGTGCTGGCTTACTAGTTGAGGAAGAAAAGGCACGGAAAAGAAAATGATAGGCTCTCTTTAATGAGAAACGGTTATAAATGCAGTCTCTCATTAAAGAGAGTTTTTTTGCCAATGGACGGGAATTGGCCGTGCCAATTGCCGAGAATCCCGTCCACAGCCAATTATCCAGGCCGATGGACGGGGGCGTTACTTCACTTTCCGGATTTCTTTCAGGATCATCTGGATATGCCCGTCGTAGCTCTGAAGTGTGCGCTCCCAGGCCAGCAGTGTGCGGCGCCCGAAATCGGTGATGGAGAACACACGCCGCGGCTTTCCGGAAGAGCGGTCAATTATGGAACTCAGGCAGTTTTCCTGTTCCAGTTTTTTCAGACGGCGGTAGAATCCGGCAGGATCCAGAGAGTCATCAATCAGTCCGTCCTGTTTCAGCTTCTGCATAAGCAGAAATCCGTGCGCCGGCGCCTTGCTCAGCTCAATCAGAATAGATGGCTGCAGAAGCCGGTCGAGGTAGACGCCGTTGCAGGAAAAATTTTTGTCGGGCGTATTGATGTTCAGATTCAGCCAGCCTTGATAGAAGGTTTCCTGAAAGGTTTTCCGGTTCTTTGCCTGCGGGAGGTTCAGTGTGCAGTTTGCGTGTGCCTCGTTTGACGGGTGAAGAAAACCGGTTTTCATGTCCTTCTCATTGATCAGGCATGGGGTAGGGTGATCGTCGAACATCTCCGGGTGCAGCAGGTATGCCGCCGCGACGCCGTCCCAGAAGTAGGAACTGTCCGCGCCGTAGATTACTTCCTTGTCATGAAAGCGGTATCCGCATTTCTGCGCGATGTACATGCCGGACGGGTTCTTATCCAGGCACATCTTATCCATAAATTCATCTTTTGGCAGCTCCGACACCGGAAGGCAGTTGTTTCCCGTGATGATGCTGATATTTTTTCCATGCGTCAGCGCACAACAGGCTGCCTCTGGATGAATCGAGAAGTTCAGTTCATTCAGGGGCGTCGTCTCGTGGATGTACAGCGGTTCTGTGATTCCGCCCATCAGAACGATCCGGTCAATCTTGCTGAACACATCCGGGTCGAGCAGATAAGCGCCGTACAGATTTCCAAGCGAACCGATTCCGAGATACTGCAGTGTTCCCGGGTATTGATCCGCAGCCTTTACGATTGCTTCCGCCGCATCATTTCGTGGGTCTTCTCCCTGTTCACTTCCTTTATACAGCGGAATATAGCTGAGGCCGGCCTCTTGCAGAAGTTCCTGCGTACAGGTATAGACCTCTTCCACCGTGCCGTTCCCATAATTACACGCAATTCCGACAACATCTGCAATCTCCGACGAACCGGCCAGATACAGGAGCGCAAGCCCGTCGTCCATCGGACGTCCTTCAATTCCCATCGTATTGTCACAGTCCAGCAGTATATGTTTCATGCTTTTTTCCTCTTTCTTTCTGCAGTGCTCTTCCGCTATTGTAGTATATTTTATCGACAAAAAGAAACTGGCTGAGGAAAAAATGTGCGGATGCATGACGTATTTCATATTGAAAATATCAATACATGAATATGTGAGATTCAATTGACTTGCAGATGGGAGTTGCGTATTCTTATGTATATAGATATTAGACCAGGTCAAATGAGAGGAGATTATACGTGAATTTTATTCCGGTAATTCTGGACTGTGATAATACAATGGGCGTGCCGGGCTGTGATGTCGATGACGGCATGGCGCTGCTTTACCTGCTGGGATGCCCGGAAGTCCGGCTCCTAGGCATAACCTGCGCGTACGGAAATAACACGCAGGAGACAGTTTATCAGAACACAAAAAGACTGATGAAACTGTGGGGAAGAGAAGATATTCCTGTGTTTCGCGGGGCGGACAGCGCAGAAGACGCAGAACCTTCCGGAAATGATGCATCTGAATTTCTGGCCGCACAGGCAGAAAAATTCTCCGGAAATCTGATCGTGATCGCGACAGGTTCGATGAGCAATCTGAAAGGAGCGGCATACATTCGGCAGACGTTCTGGGAAGAGGTCCGCATGTTTTCTCTTATGGGCGGTATTACAGAACCGCTTCTGGTCGGCGGAAAACCAATGAATGAGCTTAATCTGAGCTGCGATCCGGAAGCATCGCTTGCAGTATGCAGAGCGAAAACGGATGTCCGGATCGCAACGGCACAGAACTCGCTGCATTCTTTTATTAAAAGAAAAGAGTTTCAGGAGGCCGTGAAAAGGCATCCCGGAGCGCTTTCTGGTTTTCTTGAGAACGAGCTGGAATACTGGTTCCGGTTCTACCGCTGTGCATATGATCTGGACGGATTTGTATGCTGGGATGTCATGGCGGCTGCGCAGGCGGTTCATCCGGAGTATTTCCATCTGCAGGTCTGCGGCATCCATCCGGAGGAGCGTTCCCTGCGAACCGGAATGCTGCAGGGAGAGGGAGATCGGACGGGGGTGAGGATTCCTGAGATCCGGGATCGGCGTGCGTACACGCGGCACGTGTATGAACGCATTTTCTCTGCGGAGCAGGTTCTGCATATCGGAGGATAAAGAATGGCAGGGTACGGATGCCGATGCGGAAAGCTCCTTGCGTGGAGCTGCGCAGCAGCATTTACTTTTTGTCGAGAAAGAAGGAGAAGTTTATGAAAAAGAAAATCGCACTGGTGCTGGCCGTTGTGCTTGCGCTGACGACGGCGGCGTTCGGACTGACCGGATGCGGGAGCAGCAAGAAAAGCTCGGAAAATAAGGACGAGCTGGCTTCGATGAGCTGGAAACAGGTGGAGAAGAAAGCAAAGGGCACAACTGTAACATTCTATGGCTGGGGCGGCGATGTGGACAGAAACGCCTGGCTGGAGAAAACCGTAAAGCCGTATATGCAGAAGAAATACGGCATCAAGCTGAAGGTTGTCGGCATGGATATTGACGATATTCTGTCTAAGCTGTCCAGCGATAAGGAAGGCGGCGCCAAGAAAGGCAGCATCGATGTCATCTGGATCAACGGCGAGAATTTCTATTCCGCAAAGGATAACGGACTGCTGTACGGACCGTTTACGAGCAGACTGCCGAATATGAAGAAGTATGTGGATCTGAATGATCAGGAGACCAAGTACGACTTCTGCAAGCCGATCAAGGGCTATGAAGCGCCGTACGCGAAGGCGCAGTTCGTGTTCTATAATGACAGCAAGGTGACTCCGGACACGCCGAAGAGCGCGCAGGAGCTGCTGGAATTCTGCAAAAAGAACAAGGGCAAGGTGACATATCCTGCGCTTCCGGACTTTACGGGCAGCGCATTTGTCCGCAACATTATCTATGAGACATGCGGCGGATATAAGAAGTTCCAGAATATGAAGGCGGATAAGGCAACGGTTAAGAAGGCAATTCAGCCGGCAATCAAGTATCTGCGGGAGCTGAATCCGTACCTGTGGAAACAGGGAAAGACCTTCCCGGACTCTTCCACCAAGCTGGACACCATGTATCAGGATGGCACTGTTGTCCTAGACATGAGCTATAACCCGTTCTCCGTGAAAAAAGGCATCGATGACGGCCTGATCAGCAAGACGAACCAGACGTTTGTGTTTGATAAGGGAACAATCGGAAACACCAGTTACATGGCGATTGCGTATGATTCTCCAAACAAGGCAGGCGCAGAGGTGCTGATTAACGCCATTCTGTCGCCGCAGATGCAGCTGTCTCAGTATAAGGAAGTAAAATCTCTTCCGGTTCTGGACAGCAGCAAGCTGAGCACGTCAGAGAAAAAGGAGTTTGACAGTGTGGACATGGGTCAGGGAACACTGAGTCAGGATACACTGCTGAAGCACCGTGTTCCGGAGATGCCGGCGGACCTGGTTCCGGTGATCGAAAAGATCTGGTCGGAAGAAGTTGTCGGGAAATAGTGCATGCTCCGATTGATGACGGAGCGCGCATGAAACAGGAATGGTGCTTGAAACATGAAAAACAGACGGGTTATCCCGTTTCTGCTTTTAATCCCATTTATGCTTGTGACCGCGGCGGTAATCGCCGCGGTCATTAACGTGATGGTGCAGGGGCTGGGATATATTAAGGCTTTTGGACTTACGGATTTTACATTGGATTACTATAAAGAAGTTCTGAGGCGTCCGGATTTTGCGGCGTCGCTTCTGGTCAGCCTGCGGATTGCGGTGTTTTCTTCTGTGATCGCGTCGGTTCTCGGCACGGTGATCTGTGCCGCGCTGATCCGCTGCAGAAAGGCGTCCGGAGGCATGCTGACTGTCGTGCGGCTGCCGATTCTGGTGCCGCATGCGGTGGTGGCGGTGTTTACCGTGGCGCTTCTTTCACAGACGGGAATCATCCCGCGGATTCTGTATGCGCTGGGGCTTCTGCATAATTATAATCGTTTTCCGGATTTACTGTACGGGACGAGCTACACCGGGGCCATCCTTGCCTATATCTGGAAAGAATCGCCTTTTGTCGCGTACTTCACGCTGGCGCTGATGAAGAGCGTCGGCGAGACGCTGGGCGAGGCGGCGGAGAACCTGGGCGCAAGTCCGCTGAGAAGTTTTCTGGATATCACGCTGCCGATGAGTATGCCCGCGATCGCGCAGGCATTTCTCATGATCTTTATTTTTGCGTTCGGCGGATATGAGGTGCCGCTTCTCCTTGGCGCGACCAAGCCGAAGGCATTTCCGGTCGCGACATATATCGAGTTTCAGACGCCGAACCTGAAGGATCGTCCGTATGCCATGGCGATGAATGGGATTACGCTGATTCTTTCTGTCGTGATGGCGCTGATCTACGCGGTTCTGATGCACAGACTGCTGAAAAAGAGAGGAGGCCGCGCGTGAAGAAAACAGGCAATGGACGTTTAGCTGAATATAATACTGCGGATGTGCCGAAGCGAAACAGCGGCCGGCGCGGCGCCTGTGCAGAGGTGAGAAGCCGCAGGGATGCCAGCCGCCGCGGGCTTCTGCGGTTTCTGCTGATTTTGACGGCAGTGGTGATTCTGGTTCCGGCGGCGGTGATCCTGCTGTGGTCGTTTACAGGAAAATGGCCGTGGCCGCACATTCTGCCGAAGACATGGACGGGGCGCACGTACAGAGAACTGCTCTTTGGTTCGTCTCCGCTGCAGGGTCTCCTGGGGAGCAGCATTCTGCTCGGCGCGATTGTTGCGCTGCTGGCTACTGTGATTGCCGCGATGACGGCGCGGGCGACAGAAATCTACCATGTGCCGGGGAGCCGCCTGATCCGGGGTGCAGAGTTCCTGCCGATGGTGGTGCCGGGGACGGTGTTCGCGATGGGGTTTCAAGTGACGCTGATTCGCATGGGGCTGAATGACACGCTGACAGGTGTGGTGCTGGTCCATCTGGTGTGCGGACTGCCGTACGCGTACGCGATCATGACGGATATGACCGCTGCTGTCGGAAACGCGCTGGAGGAGCAGGCTGCTGTGCTTGGCGCGCCGGCAGGGCGGGCTTTCATCGATGTCACACTTCCGCAGCTGGTTCCGGGACTCCTGTCCTCCTTCTGCATGTCGTTTATCATTTCATACAGTCAGTATTTCACGACCCTGCTGGCCGGGGGCGGAAAAATCAAGACCATCGCGCTGGTGCTGGTCCCGTACATTCAGAGCGGGGACCGCGCGCTGTCGTCCGTGTATTCCGTCGTGTTCGTCGGCTCGGCGCTGCTGGTGTTCGCTGTGTTTGAGCGCGCGCTGAAGAGGGTGAACCGGAATCTTTCATGTTGATCAATAGAACGGGGAAAGCAATCATGAAATTAAACATCGAACATTTACAGGTGAATATCGGGAAACAGGTCATTCTTCCGGATCTTTTTCTGGATGTGGAGGAAGGGGATTTCATCTCTCTTCTCGGGCCGTCCGGATGCGGCAAAAGTACACTGCTCAAGGCGATTGCCGGGATCTGCCCGGCAGCTTCCGGCAGGATCATGCTGGACGGGCGAGATATTACGGATCTGCCGGCGCACAAGCGAAATACGGTAATTGTTTTCCAGGATATGCGTCTGTTTCCTAATATGTCTGCAGAGGAAAATGTCGCGTATCCGCTGAAAATCAGAGGGGTGTCTGCGGAAGAACGCCGCCGGGAAGCGGAAAAACTCCTGGCCGATGTGCAGCTTGAGGGCATGGGAAAGCGCCGTGTGCATCAGCTCTCCGGCGGACAGCAGCAGAGAATTGCGCTTGCCCGCGCACTGGCAGCGCGTCCGGAAGTGCTCCTGCTGGATGAACCGTTTTCCGCGCTGGATGAGCACCTGCGCGACGGCATGCGGCGGCTGGTGAAAGATCTGCATCGGAAATTCCATATGACCACGATTCTCGTCACCCATGACCGCCAAGAAGCTATGTCCATGGCCGACCGCGCTGCGGTGATGATGGACGGCCGGATCCTGCAGTATGCAGAGCCGTTTGAAATCTACCGCCACCCGGCCGATTCAAAAGTTGCCGGCTTTTTCCGCGACTGCGTTTATCTTTCCGGCAGCGTCAGAGACGGTCAGTTTGTGGCCGATGAGAGGATTGCGCTGCCGATGGACACGGCAGACGGCGCGTATGACGTCCTGCTGAAAGCCGGCGCTGTCCCTGAAAAGGTAAAGACGGAGAAAAAATCAGGCATTGCGTCGCAGTGACAGCCCTGACATCTGGCGGCGTTTGCATCCGCCCACATAAAGGAAAACGGATTTTCATGGACAGAAAACGAGTTTTATATTGATGTGCAGAATTCTGCGGACAGTCTTCTGGATTTTTCTTCCAATTGATATGCGGGTTTGATATAATTCTTCTTCGGGCATCTGCGCATAGAGTCCCGCCGGGACTTCACGGGATGCTGAAGATCATAAATCGTTCAGCCATATGGGATGGCTGAACACGCATAATTGAAAAACAGACAGGAGGCATATATGAAAAAAAATCATAAGTTTGTACTTGATACGATCCAGCTTCTGCTTGGAAACGCAATGAGCGCATTCGGCATGGCATGCTTTGCTCTCCCTTATCATATGACGGTTGCAGGCGTTACTGGAATCGGCAGAATGCTGCATTACTATTTTGGGTTTAACGTTACGATTTCCGTTGCGGTGATCAACGTTTCCCTGTTCGTTGTCGGATTCTTCATGCTTGGAAAGAAATTCGCGGCCACAATCGCAGTAGGCACCTTTTTCTTTCCTTTTTGTCTGGGGGTATTCCAGAAATTCACGGTCCTGCACCATCTGGTCAATGATCCGCTGCTCGCGGCGATTTGCGCCGGTGTGTTAGACGGAGTCGGCCTGGGACTGGTGCTCAGAATGGGAGGATCTACAGGAGGCATGGACGTTCCGCCGATCATCCTGAACCGCAAACTGGGCTGGAAAGTCGCGCCGATCCTGTATGTCTGCGACGTAGTGATTTTCCTGCTGCAGATTCCGGTGACCAGCACTAACGGAATCATCCTGGGAATCCTCTACGCGCTGATTTACAGTGTAGTGATGAACCGCATCATCGTCATGGATCAGGGCGGCGTACAGATTATGATTTTCTCCAGAAAGTCAGCGGAAATGAATGAGCGCCTGCTCCAGCTCGGCTACGGAACTACGCTGATGCATACAACCAGCGGCTATATGCAGAAAGAACAGCGCGTCGTATACAGCGTCGTATCCAGCCGCAACCTGAACGCCATCAAGCGCGCGGCGCTGGCCGTGGATGACAAGGCTTTCATCACGATCAGCAGTGTAAGTGAAATCAACGGCAACGGTTTCACCACCGATTTCCTGGATCAGGATTATGTGCCGGAAGTCGAGGAACGCAAAGGCGGCCTGGAGATCATGCGCCAGAAGCAGGCGGCAAAGAAAGCGAAGCTGGAGAAGCAGAAAGCAGGAACGCCGAAGAGTACCGATACAGAGCGGTAGACCGGGGCTTAAGTGTTGACGAAGCCGGGATGTCTGGAGAAATAAATGAAAATTTTCTTAAGCCTTTCGCGGTCAGGCATATTCAGTTGCCATGTCTCAATCAACCTGGAAATTGCTAGTGTTCAATTGAAACTTGCAATTGAGGGTCCGGGATTGCAATAGAAAGGTGAGAATAATATGGTGCGGGTATACTGCATACAAGGCGAATGGACGGGGAATCCGAGTATACAAGGTCAGTGGACGGGAATCGTGTAGTTGTCTTGCGGCCGCCCCCGTCCATAGGCAAGGAAATCGATGAATGGACGGGGGTTCTGTGTATACAAGGCCAGTGGACGGGAATCGGGTAGTTGTTCTGCGGCCGCCCCCGTCCATTGGCATGAGAAATGGCGGATGGACGGGGATTTTGTGTATACAAGGCCGGTGGACGGGAATCAGGTAGTTATCCTGCGGCCGCCCCCGTCCATTGGCATGAGAAATGGCGAATGGACGGGGATTTTGTGTATACAAGGCCAGTGGACGGGAATCGGGTAGTATCCTGCGGCTGCCCCCGTCCATTGGCTTATTTCTGCTTTTTCTCCTGGTGGATCTGCGGCGGCTGCGGCAGGGTTCCGCTGCCCTTGATGGTGATGGACCAGAAGAACAGCAGCGCCGAGGTCAGCATAGCCGCGTGGAACGGGCCGAATCCGGTGAACCAGTGTCCGAAGAGCTGTTCAATGCCGGAGAGGATGAACGGCGCAAAGAACTGCGCAAGGTACATGGCGATGGACAGCAGCGGCATAACGGTGGAAGCTGCTGTTTTTCCGGCTTTGATGGACGCGGAGGAGATGATGAACGGGATTCCTACACCATTGGCGAATCCGATGCACCAGGATCCGCCCAGTGCGCCGAACCAGTTCGGACAGAGGGCGAGAAGCGCGTACCCGATGAAGAACAGGACGGCTGCGGTAAACTTGCTTGCATTTTTTAAATGTCTGCGGATGCCGGCATAGGCGAGTCCGCCGAAGAAGCCGAAGATGTCTCCGGAAGCCATGACAGCAGCGATGAATTTCTGCGGAATCGTGTGCTGTCTGGCCGCTTCCATAGCAAAATCTGCCGGGTAGATGAAGAACGTCAGCATCACCAGAAAAATTGCAATAATATATGGATAGTATGTGAGAAAACGGTGCTGCGCGTGCGGCCCGGCAGATTCTTTAGAAGCGATGGATTCATTCGGCATCCATACCGCACAGAGCACGATGCTGATCAGACCCATCAGATATACCAGAAAACTGTGCTGCCAGCTGATTTCCGCCAGGACTCCTGCAATCAGTGTGGCGACAACGCCGCCCATCATGTTCATCGCGGAGGACAGACCCATCAGGCGGTCTTGCTTATCCTTAGTAAAATAGAAGGAAATCAGCCCTGTCGACAGCGGCATGATAATGCCGACGCCCACGCCGACCAGCGCGCGGCAGATCAGGATCAGGACGATGTTGGTAAACAGTCCGGCGCCGCACCCGAAGATGATGTACAGGAGCAGTCCGGTTATCACAAGCGTCCGCGCTTTGAAAGCGGCGGCCAGTCTCGGAAAGAACGCGTTCGTGATGGCAATAAAGAGGGCCGGCATACTGATAATCAGCTGCACGTACATCTCATTGACATCCTTGAAATAGTCCTGAATGAGGCCCAGAGCAGGCGCGACAGCAGCACCTGCCATAACCGTCAGCAGGGACAGGGACAGAATCGCCGCAGTCAGTTTCCATCTGCGGTTTTTGGTTGTAGAAATCATTATTTTTCACACCTTTCTTCAGACAAAAGAAAAAGCGCAAGTCCATTCCGTTTGGACTTACGCTCATCGCTACTCAACTGTCTTTAGTTTATCACTTTAAATCGTAAATTTTCAAGCTGAAATTGGAGCTTCCAGTAAATGGAGGGTATCATGGTTTCGGAAATTCCCAGTCCAGTTCCTCGATGCTGGAAAACGGCACAGAAAACCCGTCCTGCATGAGGATATCCTTCGACTGCGAGGATATTTTTTTGGGAATCCCCGTGTACGTCCGGAAAGAGCCGCCGGACTTCCGACGATCCTCCCGGAACCAGACCACCGTCACCATCGGATGCCGGTCAAGCTGTGCCGCGAGTTCGCGGATTTTATGATCCAGGGCCTGCATGAATTCTTCGGATTTTTCCGGACGGGTGCTGACATAGCGCCCGGCTTCCCGGATGCTGTCCTCATAGCCGGTCAGTGCGGCAAACGGAGCAAACTGCGCGGCTCTTGCTTCCATGGTCATGTGGTGATGTCGGTTGGACTGGTGGTGCGGAAGATCGATGATGTCTCCGTATTTCCGGAGGGTTTCCTCTTCCGGGCCGGAAGCGTGCGGGAGTTTGAAGTCTGTTTCATGGCCGGCGTCAAGATCAGCGCTGAGGTCTGTATTCCGTGTTTTTTTCAGCTTCTGACGTGGTGGATTCCCATTATTTTCCATGGTATGCATGCCTTCCTTTCTGACCCGTTCTGCCGTCTGTCTGACAGACTTTTAAAGCTGGTATGCTGTCGATGTGTTACGCCTTATGCCCGCCGATCTGTCCGTTCCGCTCTCTCTGTGTGGCGCCGTCCTGAAAGCTCGTTCCCTTCAGGACGGCGTTTTTTCCGTATTTCTTCTGAATCTTCAGGACGGCGTCCTGGAGATGTTTTTCTTCCAGGCGGTTGGCTTCTTCCTGATCCTGCCTGTGCTTATCGTCTCCTGCTGCGGTGTCGAACAGGCTCAGCTGTACAGGCTGTGCGGCCGCTTTCCGGCGCTGTTCCTCGGTTACGGATTCCGGCTGCGTGTGTTCAGCCGTGATGGTGAGACGGCGGATGGTCAGATCCGGATCGGCAATCCGGTCAAACAGGCGGATGACTGCAGAAACGATGGCTTCGGATGAAGAGGTCTGGCCGTGCAGGGATTCTGAACCGTGCGCGTGTGCCGGAATTTTTCGTCCGTAGCCGTCCGTGACCACCGGCCCGCGGTAGAGTTTCCCGTTGACTGGCCGTTTCAGATTCTCAACGTCATAGCCGATCGTCAGAACCATCTGATCGGTGGTTTTCCGGTCATCGACCAGATCCAGAGCGAGGTGTTCCGCCATCTCCCGCGCGACGATCCGCGCTTCTGAACAGGAATACGGGCGCGTAAGCACCTGTCCCGAGCCCAGACTGCTGGATCTCGGGCGGTAGGCGTGGATCTGCGCGATCGTGCACGGCTCCCATCCCCAGGCGTGGTCAATCAGAAGCTCCGCGTTTACTCCGAACATCTTATACAGCAGATCTTCATTATAGAAGTCACCGGGAGCTCCTAGGGAGCAGCGTGCGATGTCTCCCATTGTATATATTCCGCGTGAAGCCAGTTTCTTCTCTGTGCGCCGGCCGATCCGCCAGAAATCACGGAGCGGACGGTGGTTCCATAGCTGCAGGCGGTAGCGCTGCTCATCCAGTTCGGCGATCCGCACCCCGTCTTCATCTGGCTGCTTGTGTTTTGCCACAATATCCATGGCGATCTTACACAGATACAGGTTGCTTCCGATTCCGGCGGTGGCCGTAATTCCGGTTTCATGCAGCACCTCGCGGATCAGTTTCATGGTCAGTTCATGCGCCGTCAGGCCGTACGTCCTCAGGTATCCCGTCACGTCGATGAACACCTCATCGATGGAATAGACATGGATATCCTCCGGCGAGATATGGCGCGTATATATATTGTAGATATCGGTGCTGACCTTCATGTACGCGGCCATGCGAGGAGGCGCCGTAATAAAGGTAAGCTTCCAGTCCGGATGCGCGCGCAGTTCCTCCGCGTCAGAGGATTCTCCGCGGAAACGGCCGCCGGGGATCCGGGCCGCCCGCATAGCGTTGATTTCCCGCACACGGCTGACCACCTCGAACAGACGCGCTCTTCCGGAGATGCCCAACGCCTTCAGTGACGGAGAGATGGCGAGGCAGATCGTCTTCTCTGTGCGGCTGGCATCGGCCACGACCAGGTTCGTCTTCAGCGGATCCAGCCGGCGCGCCGCGCATTCCACGGAAGCATAGAAGGATTTCAAGTCGATGGCGATATAGGTATGATTCTTCTGCATGACTTCCTCCTGACTTGACGCGAACATATGTTTGATGGTATTATATCAGAAACACCGGATTCTGTACAGCTTGATTTTCAGATCGTGTCGGAGGCAGTAATGAGGCAGGTAAACATGTTTGAGAATACGGGAAGAGAGGAGCCGCTTGCGGCGAGGCTGCGTCCGCGTACACTGGATGAGTACGCCGGACAGCAGCATCTGGTCGGGAAGGGAAAGGCGCTTCGGCGGATGATCGAGAATGACCAGGTCAGTTCCATGATTTTCTGGGGGCCGCCGGGAGTGGGGAAGACTACCCTGGCGCAGATCATCGCCCGCCAGACCCGTGCGGAATTCATGAATTTCTCAGCGGTTACCAGCGGGATCCGCGAAATCCGGCAGGTCATGAAAGAGGCTGAGCAGAACCATAGTTTCGGCGGTCGGACCATCGTATTTGTCGATGAAATCCACCGTTTTAACAAGGCGCAGCAGGACGCATTTCTGCCGTTTGTCGAGCGCGGGACGATTATTCTGATCGGAGCGACGACCGAGAATCCGTCTTTTGAGGTGAACGGCGCGCTGCTGTCCCGCTGCCGCGTTTTTATGCTCCATCCTCTGACAAAAGATGATGTGCAAGGCATTCTCCGGCGCGCGTTATATGATCCGCGCGGATACGGCTCCGGCGACGGAAAGACCACCCGCGTCCGGATTTCCGATGACCTTCTGGGACAAATCGCGGTTTTTGCCAACGGGGACGCGAGAAACGCCCTGTCCGTTCTGGAGATGGCCGTTCTGAATGGAGAGGAAGAGGAGGACGGATCTGTTACCGTAATCCGTCAGACCGTCGAGCAGTGCACCGGAAAAAAGATGCTGCTGTATGACAAGCACGGAGAGGAACACTATAATCTGATTTCCGCGCTCCATAAGTCTATGCGCAATTCTGATCCGGATGCGGCGGTATACTGGCTTGCGCGGATGCTGGAGGCCGGGGAGGATCCCTTGTATGTGGCCAGGCGGATTGTGCGTTTTGCCAGCGAAGACGTGGGAATGGCCGATCCGGGTGCCCTGCGCACCGCCGTCGCCGCTTACCAGGCCTGCCATTACATCGGCATGCCGGAATGCAGCGTGCATCTGACGGAGGCGGTTGTGTATCTGTCCCTTGCGCCGAAGTCCAACGCGCTGTATGTGGCCTATGAGAAAGCAAAGAAGGACGCCCTGGAAGATCTGGCGGAACCGGTGCCGATGAACATCCGGAACGGAGTGACCAGCCTCATGAAGCAGGAGGGCTACGGAAGCGGGTACCAGTACGCGCACGACACCGAGGAGAAGCTGACGGACATGCAGTGCCTGCCGGACAAGCTGGAGGGAACCGTATACTATAACCCGACGGAACAGGGCCTGGAAAAGAAATATAAGGAGCGGCTGGAAGCGATCAAGAAATGGAAAGCAGAGAAGCGAAAGCATCAGTAAACCATGCAGGCGGAGAACGTTCAGACTGCAGAAATTAAGGTGATCGGGTGCAGTTTCTTAAGAAACTGGATTCGCTTTGGAATACTGTGGGAGGATTATGCGAGAGTGTTGAAATTATAACGATTATATATCGGTATCTATGCGATTTGCGGGCTGCTTGAATGTGAAAGAAATGTGAAGATCTAAAGAAAACCTAAGAATTCCGTTGACTTCTTAATAAAAATTAAGTAGTATAGGAACAGTTGATCACGGGAGAGTGAAATAGAAGATTTCCCGTGCAGTGTTTTAGATATTACTTACAGATAGAATTAAGAAGATAAAGGAGTTCACGAATGTATAATCGCAAGGTAAAGTCAAATCGCAGAAAGAACGCAGCCGTATGTCTCGGCGTCGCCGCTCTTTTAACGGCGGGAACGGCTTTCCTCGGGGTATCATCCGGAAGGACGGCCGTATATGCAGATACCGGAAACAGCAGTACTGTTTCCAAGGTTGTAGCCAGCAATGGAGAGAAAAGCACTACATACTATGTAGCGACGGATAAATCCTCCAGCGAGCTGAAAGATGAAATTAAGAATCAGATCAAAGAAGACGATTCCAGTGTAAAGTCCGTAACATTCAGCAGTGACAGTTCCCTGGAAGTGAGAAGTTCCGGACTGAGTAAATCCGGTGTGGAGAGCAGCGGCAATGATGTCAGTACAGAGTCGGAGTTCTGCGACAGCGTCGTAGAGGATAACGCAATGGACACAACGATTGTATCGACAGAGACCAAGACCACGTCCATTCCGTATGATACCGTAACCAAGACCAGCTCTGCGATGAGAAAGACCACAAAGAAAGTCACCGGAGGAGTCAAGGGAAAGACGGTCAAAACTTATGAAGTGACCACTACAAACGGAGAGACCACAGACAAGGAACTGGTTTCCACCAAAACCACGCAGCCGAAAACCAAGGTTGTAACCAAGGGAACCGGATCGGTAGCGGTCAGAACCGGAAAAACTTACAGCGGTACAAGCGGAAAGGAAATCGCCAATTACGCCAAGAAGTTCGTCGGAAACCCGTATCGCTGGGGCGGAACAAGCCTGACGAACGGAGCCGACTGTTCCGGATTCATTTACTCCGTATACCGCCATTTTGGCCTGAACGTAGCCAGAATCCCGTCCACAGCAGGCAAGCGTGTATCCCTGAGCAATCTGAAGCCGGGAGATATTATCCTGTACAGCGGACATTTCTCCATGTACGTTGGAAACGGCAAGGTCGTGCATGCCATCAACTACCAGTACGGCATCCGTGTTACCTCGCTGAACTGGGGAAAGACCGCGCGCTCCGCGAGAAGAGTCGTAAAATAGCGGCTGGATTTTAACGAATTGAACATCACATAGTAAACGGTCCATCCGGGAGAACCCTGCAGATTGATGCAGGATTCTCCCGGATTTTTTGGGTTTCATCACTTTAAAGTGTTGAATTTCCAATGCATCGCAGCGATAATCATACTTTTGCGCTTGGTTGAAAACAACTGCAGAATCAGTTACTATGTGCCTGCGTTCAGGACGGAATCCCTGCTGATTCCGTGTTAAAGAACATATGTTTATTTACAGAATTTGTTTTTGCAGACAAAAAATACAGGTGCAAGGGAGCAGGAGTTTCCCTTGCGGGTGAATTTTGTCGGAAATACATAAAAAGTACAAGAAATGAGAAGCTGAATTGGAAGGCTGAATCGTAGGGAAACGGATGGGCAGAAGTATGGATGAGAAGAAGTATCAGCAGTACGTGAATATTCTGAAGGAAGAGCTGGTTCCGGCCATGGGATGCACGGAGCCGATTGCAGTTGCGTATGCGGCGGCGCTGGCGCGGAAGACGCTGGGGCAGGTGCCGGAGCGCGCGGATGTGATCGTCAGCGGAAACATCATTAAGAACGTAAAGAGTGTGATTGTCCCGAATACGGGCGGCATGCACGGACTGGAAGCGGCTGCGGCTGCGGGAATCACGGCCGGTGAGGCGGACCGGGAGCTGGAGGTCCTGGCCGGAGTGGAAGAAGAGGAAATTCCGGCAATTCAGGAGTACCTGGATACCCACGAGATCGATGTACAGAGAGCGGATACAGACCGGGTCTTTGAGATCGATCTGCGGGTGTACAGCGGCGCGGAGTCGGCGAGGGTGCTGATCTGCGACCGGCATACCAATGTGGTGCAGATTGAGAAGAACGGGACGCCGGAATATGTGAAGCAGGACAATGAAGAGGACGCGTTCCCGCAGAAGACGGATCACAGCGTGCTGAACATCGAGGAGATTGTGGAGTTTGCGGAGCGTGCGGATCTGGAGGATGTGAAGGAGACTCTGCAGCGCCAGATTGACTATAACACGGCGATTGCGCGTGAAGGACTGGGAAATCCGTACGGCGCGAGAATCGGCCAGGTGCTGCTGGAATCCTACGGAGATTCGGTGCAGAATCAGGCAAAAGCCTGGGCGGCTGCCGGTTCGGATGCCAGAATGGGCGGATGCGGACTTCCGGTGGTGATCAATTCCGGAAGCGGAAATCAGGGCATTACGGTATCTCTGCCGGTCATTAAATATGCGGAACATCTGAACTCCGGCAGGGATAAGCTTCTGCGCGCGCTGATTATCGGGAATCTGACGGCGATTCATTTGAAGACCGGGATCGGCTGTCTGTCGGCGTACTGCGGAGCGACCAGTGCAGGCGCAGGCGCGGCGGCCGGAATTACGTACCTGTACGGCGGCGGTCTGGAAGAAATTTCTCATACCATTGTGAACACGCTGGCGATCAATTCCGGTGTCGTCTGCGACGGCGCCAAGGCGAGCTGCGCGGCCAAGATTGCGTCTGCAGTTGAGGCCGGTCTGCTGGGCATGAATATGTATAAGCAGGGAAGTGAGTTCTACAGCGGAGACGGAATCGTCACCAAGGGCGTAGAGAATACGATTGACAATGTGGGAGAGCTTGCGCGCGAGGGCATGGCCGATACGGATAAGGAGATCATCCATATTATGCTGAAGAAGCGGGCGTAAGGCTGTCTTAAGAAAAGAAAACAGGCAGGACTGCGGTACGGAAGAACGGGTGTACTGCGGTTCTGTCTGTTTTTGACCGGGTGAGGACGGTGAATGCCTCTTAGTCAAAGGCAAACCCGAGCCAGGGCGGAAGGCCGGATGGCGCCGCGGCGGCGATTGCGGCCGGAGAGCAAATGTTTTCTGCGGGTGCTTTTTTATTTTCGCCCGGGCCATCCGCGCTGCCGGCGGCAGATGACGGATCAGCGTGATTCGGAAAATACAGCATGCCGTGGACCAGGGCCGTGGGAGAATCCGCTGCGGCCGGAGTCATGCAGAAGGCGGTCTCTTTATCGAACATCGACGCGAGGCTTGCGAGCAGCGCGGTGATTTCATCTCTGCTGTAATCGTTCTGGGTGACCAGTTCAGGAATATACAGCTGACCGGGTTCAGAGGGCTCGACCGTAAAGACGCAGGAAACCGGGGAGTAGCATCTGAAGAACCCGGATGACGTGAGTGTGTACCCGTCATATGGCTCGTCTTTCGGGACGGCGCAGAGGGCTTCATAGTCCAGCGTTTCCTTTGACAGGATGATATGCGGGCGGCCCGCGAGGAAACCCTCCCGCAGCGAGAAATAGTCTTTCGCCGGGAGCGGAAGCACTTCCGGTACGGCATCGGAATCGGCGTTCTCCGGCAGGGGAACTGCGTCTGCGGTGAGTTCCTCTTTATAGAAATAGGGAACGTAGCCCAGCGGTTTATAGAAGTTCACCAGTCCCTGATCTGCCGGAGACAGAACAGACAGAAATCCGGCTTCTGTCTGCTTTTCTGCGGCGAATGTGGTGATGGCGGATCCGTACCCGCTGCCGCGGTGATCCGGATCGGTCCCGATGGCGTAGCTGATGCTGACCGGCAGGTCTTCTTGCGGAAATGAACCGCTTAGGGATTCCTGAATTTCGGCTTTCGGGAGCTTCAGGTCTCCCATGAAGAATGTGGTCAGCGCGGCGCGGACATCTTCATGATCGGTCAGCGTATAGGCGAGTACGCTTTCCTGAAAGGACTTCAGAAATTCAATAATGGTATCGAAGGAATCACCAAAACAGGAATTCCAGATCCGGTAATAATCCGGAATTTCTTTTGGCAGGCAAGGATGAATATCCATAAATAACTCCTTTCATCAGGTTGAATGCAGTAGCGTCTGCAGTCTATGGCAGGATTTCTTTTGCCGGATGCTGCACGGTGCCAGCGCACGGCAATGGAATAATACGGACGTGCAGACAGATAAGATCATTATAGCCGGAGCGGGGAAGTGCGGCAAGATAAAGGGATAACAGCAAGAAGATATTCCTTCAGATGGGATAAAAATGCCCTGCCTGAACGGAGAAACAACAGAGGAAACAAGTTTCGGATTTTGAGGGTGTGTTTTGAAAAATTTCTGTGAAGAACAGAAAAAAATGTGTGGACTACGGTATAGAACGTGGTATAAAAACACGTATAATGGGTTAATAATTTGGGAAAAATAACAAAGGATGTACCACGGTGAAGGAGACAGAACGCAGTATAGAACAAACTACATTATACATTTTCTGAATATGGAGAAAGTATTGGAAAATGGGGGAATAAAGATTAAAGCCGCAGACGGGGCATATGCGGAGATTTCCGGCGGAGAGCGCATAAAATCCGGCTCCGCTCATGTATACTTTTATTTTTCAGTATTTTCGCTTCATAATGTTTGACAATTATTTGACTTAATTGTATCATTGATATTGTTAATGAGTACTGTAATAAATATTCAGGAGGCGAACAAAATGTTAGATTCTAAGAAACTGAGCAGAATCGTTGAGAAGATGAAGGAACAGAATCTTCCGCAGATGATCATTTCTGACCCTGTATCTATTTTCTACCTGACAGGTAAGTGGATCATTCCGGGTGAGAGAATGCTGGCGCTGTACATCAATGTAAACGGCGACAATCATCTGGTGCTGAACAAACTGTTCCCGCAGACAGAAGATCTGGGAGTTCCTCTGACGTATTATGACGACGTAGAGGACGGCGTTGAGATTCTGAGTCAGTTTGTAGATAAGAACGCTCCGATGGGTGTTGATAAGAACTGGCCGTCCAGATTCCTGCTGAGACTGATGGAGCTGAAGGGCGGAAGCGAGTTCGTCAACGGATCTGTAATCGTAGACAAAGTTAGACAGATCAAGGACGAAGGCGAAAAGCAGCTGATGAGAGAGTCCGCAGCCAAGATCGATGAGGTTATGGACAAGCTCATCCCGTGGTGCGCAAAGGGCCTGACAGAGCGTGAACTGAACGACAAGTGCAGAGAGCTCTGCAAGGAAGTCGGATTCACAGATGTTTCCTTCGACCCGATCACTGCTTACGCTAAGGGCGCTGCTGACCCGCATCACATCACCGATGATTCCAAGGGCAAGCACGGCGACTGCGTAATTTTCGACATCGGCGGAATGTGGAAGAACTATGCTTCCGATATTACAAGAACTGTATTCATCGGAGAGCACAGTGAAAGACAGAAGGAAATCTATGATATCGTTCTGGAAGCAAACAAGCGCGGAATCGCAGCAGCAAAGCCGGGCGTAAAGATGAGCGACGTTGACGCTGCAGCAAGAGACTACATCGCTTCCAAAGGATACGGCGAGTACTTCACACACAGACTGGGTCATTCCATCGGACTGGAAGACCATGAGGTCGGCGATGTTTCCTCCGCAAACGATGAGATCATCGAAGTTGGACAGGCATTCTCCATCGAGCCGGGAATTTACCTCTATGACGAGGGAATCGGCGTGAGAATCGAGGATATCGTCATCGTAACTGAGGACGGATGCGAAGTTCTGAACCACTATCCGAAGGAAGAGATCATCGACGTTCCGGATGGTGAGTAATCGAAAGTTTGGAATAGAATCCGCTGACTTTCAGGTTAAGTTTTGATTGCAATTCTCCTGATGCGCGGCAGCCGTCAGGAGAATTTTCTTCTTTAGTAATAACAGGGGGTAAACAAATGGCAAAGGTTACAGAAGGTTATATGCCATTTCTCGGATACAAGACATACTACAGAATCGTCGGAGAGCGCAAGGATAACGGCAAGGCGCCTCTGGTCTTCCTTCACGGAGGTCCGGGATCTACACATAACTATTTTGAAGTTCTGGACTGTGTCGCAGACATGGATGACCGTCAGCTGATCATGTATGACCAGATCGGCTGCGGAAACTCTTATCTGGACGGACATCCGGAACTCTGGACCAAGGAAACCTGGATGGACGAGCTGGACGCGCTGCGTGAGCATCTGGATCTGGATGAGTGCCACATGCTGGGACAGTCCTGGGGCGGCATGCTGCAGATCTGCTACGCGATCGAACGTCAGCCGAAGGGTGTAAAATCTTTCATCATTTCCAGCGGCCATCCGAGCAGCAGCCTCTGGGCAGAAGAAGGAATCAGAAGAATTAAGATGATGCCGGAGGATATGCAGAAGGCCATCAACCACGCCATGGAGACACAGGACTTCACCGGCGAGGCTTATGATGCCGCAGTTGCAGAGTATATGAGAAGATACTGCGATTATCCGGTTACAGAAGATTCTCCGGAGTGCCTGAGCAGAGAGAAGAAGCACGGCGATGAGGCATATCTCTACGGATGGGGTCCGAATGAGTTCGTACCGTCCGGCACACTGGGCGATTTCGAGTATGTGGACCGTCTGAATGAGATCAAGATTCCGTCCTTCATCTGCAGCGGTATTCAGGATCTGTGCTCACCGCTGGTTGCCAAGACCATGTATGACGGAATTCCGGATTCCAAGTGGGAGCTGTTCACACATTCCCACCACATGTGCTTTGTTGAGGAAACAGACAAGTACATTGATCTCATGATCAAGTGGCTGAACCAGCACGACTAATCAGATAATATTTATGTAGGTAACCGGCCGGGAGTGAAAATTAGTTCGCTATAATTATCAAAGCATGAAAAATAATATACGTTATTTTGAGTGAAATTCACTTTCAGCCGGTTTGTTTAGGGTTTATCATAAGCAAATGTAATTCTATTTATTATTTATACATAAATTCTATTTACAATGTGACAAGCTTATGATAAACTTGTAGTCTAATTGTGATATGCATAAACCATCCGGTTCCATGGGAAACGGACAGGTATGCGGACACAAGACGGATGGAAACATCCACCAATTCATTTTCAATCATTCATTACATCGTAGGAGGTGTGAATCAATGGAACAGACGAAAAAGCACTCGTTCCCTATGGGATTCTACGTCTGCAGTTTGTCCTTCACCTTTGAGCGTCTGGCATACTACGCTGCAAAGTGGGGCATCGCAATTTTCATGGTAGTAAGCGCTGCAAAGGGCGGACTTGGTTTAAGCCAGGCTCAGGGAGCTCTGTTCTCCTCATTCCTGGTAGCTTTTACTTACATTACGCCGGTTATCGGAGGTTTCATCGCTGACCACTGGCTGAGCCCGAGAAAGCTCGTGCCGCTGGGTGAAATCCTGATGGCAATCGGTTATTTCTGCGCATGGAAGGCAACCGGCAAGGGCATGCTGATCATCATGATCATCGTAATCGCTATCGGAACCGGATTCTTCAAAGGAAACGTTTCCGGTATCCAGGGACGTCAGTTCCCGGCAGCAGATGCTGAATTCCTTGATACTGTATTCAGCTGGCAGTATTCTTTCGTAAACATCGGTTCCTTCTGCGGAACAACATTCCTGACACTCGTTGCTACACAGACAAAGCTTGGTTACAGAGGAATGTTCTTTGTCTGCGGAATATTCCTGCTGATCGACTGTGCTTGGTGGCTCATCGGACAGAAGTCCCTGGGCGATGCCGGCCTGAAACCGTTCCTGGTTGATAACCGTACAGAGGACGCTGAGAAAGCTGACGTTGCAGAAGAAAAGGCTCCGCTCACATCTGTTGAGAAGAACCGTGTTACTGCAATCATTCTGGTAACTATCCTGTCTGGTATTTTCTGGCTGGTATGGTACATGGCTTACCTGCCTGTATACTATAAGTTCGGACCGACTTCACAGGGCGGACTTGCATGGGCTAACTGGAACATCGGAAACTTCACGATGCCGACATCCTGGTTTGACTCTGCAAACGGACTGCTCTGCATCATCCTCTGCCCGATCTTTGCGAAGATCTGGTCTACATTGGATAAGAAGGGCAAGGACTGGTCCTTCCTCACAAAGACTGGCTTCGGAATTTTCGTTCTGGGTATCTGCGTAGCAGTACTGGCACTGGGCGGAATTATGTCCAAAGAAGGAAAAGGTCAGGTTGGCGTATGGGTAATCTTCCTCTCCGCACTCTTCATGACACTCGGAGAAGTAGTATTCTCCCCTCTGGGCAACTCCTTCATCAGTAAGTACGCACCGAAGTCCCTGCTGGGAACTCTGCTCGGCGTATGGCCGCTGATCATCTTCTTCTCCGGCCTGATCTACGGACCGCTGTACAACTTCATGGACAAGTTCGATTTCATCAAGGCTTACGGACTGCTTGCAGTTATCATTCTGGTTATCGGAATCCTTCTGATGCCGTTTGGTAAGAAGTTCAATAAGTGGATCCACGCAGACGAGCTGTAATCGCGCGGAAGATCCGTTATTTATAGCGAACGATCAACCTGCTGATATGTATGAAACAGTAAACAATAGAATATGATTTTATTTTATGTTACACTTGAATGGGTGTCAGCAGAATAAACCGGAAAGGATCGGGCAGATGCCCGGTCCTTTCTTTAAATGAAAATACAATATCGCAAAAATTATGACAGGTGGTGTGATATGGACAGAAATTATACGAAAGAGAATCCGGACATGAAACTGGGATTCGGGTTTATGCGCCTTCCGCAGACGGATCCGGATGACGACGCTTCCATCGATCTGAAGCAGGTGGAGCAGATGGCGGACCGGTTCTTCCAGAGAGGGTTCACCTACTGTGATACCGCGTACATGTACCATGACTTCAAGAGTGAAGAAGCCGTCGGAAAAGCCGTTGTAGACCGTCACCCGCGGGATTCCTTCACAATCGCAAGTAAAATGCCGCTGGGAATGCTGAAGAGCGAAGATGATGTGGAGCAAATTTTTAACAGACAGCTGGAGAACCTGCACGTCGATTATTTTGACTACTATCTGATGCATGATATGAACAAGGCCAATTACGAGACGGCGCAGAAGTTCCATGTGATCGAATTTGCGCGGAAGATGCAGGCAGAGGGAAAAATCCATCACCTCGGGTTCAGCTGCCATGATACGCCGGAGCACATCGACCGGGCGCTGACGGAGAATCCGTTCTTTGAGTTTGTTCAGCTGCAGATCAATTATCTGGACTGGGACAGCGAAGCGATTCAGTCCGGCGCCTGCTATGAGGTCTGCGAGAAACACCAGAAGCCGGTTATCGTCATGGAGCCGGTGAAAGGCGGTACACTGGCAAAGGTTCCGGAAGAGGTGGAGAAGATGCTGAAGGACTGCCATCCGGACTGGAGCCCGGTTTCCTGGGCCATTCGTTTTGCCGCGAGCCTGCCGATGGTGAAGGTTGTGCTTTCCGGCATGTCGAATATGGAGCAGCTGGAGGATAATACCTCCTATATGCAGAACTTCCGTCCGCTGAATCAGGAAGAGAAGGATCTGCTGAAGAAAGCCGCAGATATTATCCATAATACGATTGCGATCCCATGCACCGGATGCCGCTACTGCATTGAAGAGAACCACTGCCCGCAGAATATTCCGATCCCGCGCTATTTCAACCTGTATAACACAGAAAGCCTCTGCCCGGGAAGAGACTGGTCGCCGGAGCAGGAGTATTACGCAAACAGCGTGAACGATGGATTCGGACGCGCGTCGGCCTGCATTCAGTGCCGCGGATGTGAACGTGTCTGTCCTCAGCATCTTCCGATTACGGACCTGCTGAAGAAGGTGGACGAGACTCTGGAAGAACATAACTTTCTGCTGTAGCAGTCCGGGAACGGAATAAAGAAAAGATTGCCGGGGCGGGCAGGGTGCATCCTTGCCCGTCTGCGTTTTGTCGAACGGGGAGCTGCAGGCTCCCGGACGGAAGAGGGGAAACTGTATGAAGTATGATTTCACGAGTTATTTAGACCGGAAGGGAAAGGACGCCGCGGCCTATGACAGTGTCGGACGGGAAGGCTACGGGTTCGCGCCGGACGCGCCGAAAGAGGGATTTGACATCATTCCGATGTGGATCGCGGACATGAATTTTCCGACGGTGCCGGCGATTCCGGAGGCCATGATCGAGCGCGCCAGGCACCCGGCGTACGGGTATTATCTGACGCCGGACGCGTATTACGACGCGATTATCTCATGGCAAAGGGACCGTAACAAGGTGGAAAACCTGACTGCCGGGCAGATCGATTATCTGAACGGGGTGCTGGGAGGCGTGGCTGCAGCCCTGAAGGTTCTGTGCGGACCGGGAGACCCGGTTCTGGTGCACCAGCCGACGTATATCGGATTCACCAATACGCTGAAAACCAACGGGTATCGGATCGTACACTCCAATCTGAAGAAGGATGAAGACGGAATCTGGAGAATGGATTATCAGGATATGGAGGAGAAGATCCGGAAATACCATATCCACGCGGCGATTTTCTGCTCTCCGCACAATCCGACGGGCCGTGTCTGGGAGCGTGAGGAAATCGAACAGGTGATGGAGGTATACCGCAGAAACGATGTCTATGTCATTTCCGATGAGATCTGGTCGGATCTGCTTCTCGACGGACACCATCATATTCCGACGCAGAGCGTCAGCGAGGATGCGCGACAGCGGACCATCGCGCTCTATGCGCCGTCTAAGACGTTCAATCTGGCCGGCCTGGTCGGGAGCTACAGCATTATCTATAACGACCGGCTGAGAGATCTGTATCTGAATGAACTGGGCAGAACACACCTGAATTCCATGAACGTGCTCTCCATGCACGCGCTTCTGGGCGCGTATTCTGTGGAAGGCCGCGAATGGGTGGATGAACTGCGCACGGTTCTGTCGGAAAACGTGGAGTATGCCGTATCGTTTATTCACGATCATATTCCGGGCGCAGAGGTTTCTCGTCCGCAGGGAACGTATATGCTGTTCATCGATTTCAGCGAGTGGTGCAGAGAACACGGAAAGACCCTGCAGGAATTGAAAAAAGCCGGCTGGGACGTCGGTGTCGCCTGGCAGGACGGCGAGATTTTTGGCGGAAAAAACTGCATCCGCATGAATCTCGCGCTGCCGCTGTCCAGGGTGAAAGAGGCGTTCAGACGGCTTGAGGAATATGTGTTCTAGAACTCTGCATAGGTAAATCCCGGGGAGGTGAGCATGCCTCCGAACATCGAGAAGAGGTAGAGGAGGATCATGCCGCCCAGGAAGAGCAGGGTGTACCGGAATACCTGGTTCTTAAAGAGGACTTTCAGTCGCTGGCTGAAGGTCTTCTTTTTATTTGGCTCTGTGTCATCAGCGGGTGGTGCCGGCTGTTCTGTTCCCGGCTCCTGCAGCGTCTGTGATGTCGGGCTTGTTCTGGTTTTCTGCGTAGAAATTGTAGAGTGCTTCATTGATTCTCACCCATCCTTCTCCCCACGGGTGAACGGCATCGCGGTTCACGAACGGGGTGTAGTCGTACTTAGTTAAATCGGTTACTTCTGCGCCGTAGTCTCCGGCGATTCTGGTGATCTTGCGGGCAAAGGCTTTCCGTTCATGGGAGTTGATTCCGGTGTAATCGTACCAGTATCCGTTCATCGGCAGGACGACGAGCATCGCGCGGATGTGATTCTGCTGGCAGATTGTCAGGAAGGCATCCAGATCGCCGTATTCCTTAGACTGGAGCAGGGAATTCTTCTTGTGTATATCTTTTGACCTTGGATATACAAAACGGAATTTCATTTTCCAGCTGCGATCGCTCATATAGAACGGATTGTGAGATTTCTTCTCTGCGATGCGGCGCGCCTTGTCGACCCAGTGGTTCCAATCGAACTCTCCGTTCGCAATCGGCTGTTTATTAAAACTGGATGCCTGGTCTTGGCTGCGAAGGAATGTCATGGCTGCTCGTGTGGTAATCATATCTTTATCATTTTGGTACAGCATCAGTGCTTTGTACGCGAGCGGATCGGTCGGACGCGGCCGGCCCGTGTGAAGCAGGACGCGGTTGTAGAGCTGCACATGATTCTGCAGCGTCGGGGAACTGTTCAGCAGCTTGACTGAACGCTTTGCCACATAAGTTTTCACTGATCTTGGAACATCCTTATTCTTCAGGAATGCCACATATTCCGTTTCAGAGAAGCGCAGCGCATATCCTTTTTTACTGACACCATCTGCCGTACGGTACCAGGTTGGTGATACCAGCATCACCACACGCCGGTTCTTGATCTGCGGCTCCAGTGCGCCCAGCGCGACCGTGTGGAACAGCGTCTGGTTATACGGGCCTCCGATCGTCATCAGATGCACGTCTGTTCCGCGGAAAAAATTGGCCGGATGGAACGATGTATTTCTCCCATGTCTGAATTCAGAAGAACCGAATACAAACATATCTTTCTTGGTAATGTTCTGATCGAGCGCGTTGTAAGACATATCCTTATACTGGCTGTACCAGGTTCCGAACTGCGGGTCGCTCGTTTTCATGCCTTTTGACAGACAAATCGCATGCAGTCCGCCCGCAAAAGCAAGGAATAACACGAACGCGATCAGAAACGCTTTCAGTTTTTTCATAACAGGCAGCTTCTCCCTATGATTGCAGTTACATTCTGGACAGAACGACGTTGATCACCTTATTCGGTGTGTCCATTTCCTCGCGCTTCAGTTCAGAAGGCGCCAGAACGACGCCGATCTGATCTTCCACATCCATCAGTAGTGTGACGTAGTCCAGAGAGTCGATGAGATCCTCTTCCAGCAGGTTGATATCCAGGTTTTCTCTGACGATGTCGTCTCCGCAGATGTCCTCAAGCATATCGAGAATTAAGTTCTTTGCTTCTTCTTTACTTACCTTAGCCATGATTGTATACCTCCGTAAATGTGTAATTTTCAATGTATAATAGGTTCATCTATTTCCAGTCGGCAAAAGTTAAACTGCCGGCGGGAACTCCTTGCGATCGCCGCGGAACGCGGCGGTTGTTTTTTGTCCTTGGGATCAGCCGAAGACGATCTGGGTAAATCTGCCGGAAAACAGGAAGAATCCGAACATGACCAGATGGAAGGTCAGCAGCCACTCCAGGAAACAGAACCAGCGGTCTTTCTTGTGCTTCTTGTAGAATTTCGACTTCTTCTGGTAAATCTCGGTCAGGGACAGGAGGGCGCCGTGGTAGAGGCCGTACAGGATGTAATAATCGGTCAGTCCGTGCCAGCATCCCATAATGCCCATGTTGATCATGAACGCGATCGATGCGATGACCAGCTTGTTTCTGGTAAAGCGCCGGCGGATCAGGTTCATCGTCACACGGGAGAAGATGAAATCGCGGAACCAGTGGGACAAGGTGATATGCCAGCGGTCCCAGAACTCCTTGATGTCCTTGCTTATAAACGGTTTGTTGAAGTTTTCCGGGGTATTGATACCGAATATCCTGGATATTCCAATGGCCATGCTGCTGTAGCCGGCAAAATCGAAGAACAGGTAGAAGCCATAGCAGTACATGTAAATCATCGCGTGGCTGAATCCGTCTTTCATGCCGAACCACTGCATCAGCTGGTAGAATCCAGTTCCGATCACCTTCTTATAGACGAGGCCCTGGAGAACCCGTGAAAGGCCGCTTCCGAGCATTTCAATGTATTCCTGACGCGACGGAATGGTTTCCAGATCTGCCTGGAAACGGCGGCTCCGGTCGATCGGGCCGGACATGACCGTCGGGAAAAACCAGAGAAGATACAGATAGTCGAATAGCCGGACTTCATGAATGACGTCGTCGTAAATTTCAATGATGATCTGTATGACTTTAAAGGACATGTAAGAGATGCCCAGAAAAGCGAACATGTGGTACGGGTTTCCAAAGGCGGTCAGCACCTTGTTTGCTGCCACCGGAAGAATACTCAGGAACAGGAAGAGATGGTAAATATGTGCGTTCCTCCCGTATTTCTTTCGCAGGGGAAGGTAAATCCGTATGGCGGCGTATTCTCCGAATGTGAATCCTGCAAGCCAGAGTATCGCGCGGATATTGTGCCCCATGGCGATCCAGAGAAACACCAGGGTGACGGCAAATCCGTAATAACGGATGGATTTCTGCCGCAGGCCCAGGATAATGGCCGGGATTGACAGAACCCCAGCCAGCAGAAAAAAACTTGTATCACTGAATAACTGCATAGTTTATAACTCACTCTCCAGCAGCTTCCGGTCGACTTTGCCGTTGGCGGTCAGAGGCATGCGGCTGAGCATGCGGATCTGACGCGGCACCATGTAAGCCGGCAGAAGCTCTTTCAGCGCCGTGCGGACGCTTTTTCTGTTTTCAAACGTATCGGTCAGGCCGGACCCTGATTCTGGGACAATAAATGCGGTCAGGAACCGGATGCGGCCGTCCCGTGTGTTCGGAATGACTGCGGCCTGTTTCACGGCGTCCAGTTTCAGGAGGCTGTTTTCGATATCTCCGAGTTCGATGCGGTAGCCGTGGAACTTGATCTGCTTATCAATTCGTCCTTCGTAATACAGCATGCCGTTCTCATCCTGATGCCCTGCGTCGCCTGTGCGGTATGCCGGGCGGAATCCCTGCTGAAGACGGGCTGGAATTTCATCCGGAGACGCCGGGAATGGGAAGTAGCTGCCGTCCTTCTCAAGGAAAAAGCTGGCGGCGGTCTTGTCCGGCTCCTTGAAGTAGCCGACACCGACGGTGTTTCCTATAATCACCATCTCTCCGGATTCTCCCGGAGCCGCACTGGTTCCCGGTTCCGCTTCAATGCGAATTTCTGTTCCCGGTTTGGCCATGCCGATCGGCAGCGGATCACTGGAATCTGCCAGCTGCTTGGTAATGCGCACAGAGGTGACGCAAACCGTGCTTTCAGTTGGTCCGTAGGTGTTATAGACGTCCGCCTGCGGGAACCTCTTCAGAAGCTGCCGCGCCGTTGTGTTCCGGAGCGTTTCGCCGCAGAAGAGAAACCGCTGCAGGTGAGGAAGGCTGCTCTGGCTGAATCCCGGGTCGCTCAGACAGAGATCAGCGAACGATGGAGTCGATACCCAGCATGAAATACCGGAATTCTCCAGATAATCCAGGAGTGTCGGCATATCCTGCTCCATTGCCTTGTCGACGGAGACAATCCCGGAACCAGTCGCCAGTGCGCAGTACAGATCCATCACCGACAGATCAAACGAATACGGCGCCTGATTCAGGAACACCCCGTTATCCATGCCGGAGAGCGGACAGCACCAGTCCAGATAATTCGCCAGCGCGCCGGCGCTGATCTGCACGCCCTTTGGGTTTCCCGTGCTCCCGGATGTAAAAATAATGTACTGAACATCTTCAGGCCGATTCTGGAATTCCGGTGAAATCTCCGGTCCGTCCGAGCAGAACTGTTCAATCTCCTCTCCAGAAAGGATGCGAGCCTGCGGCTTTTGATATGTATCTGGTTCAGCTTCAGCGCCCGGTGCGTTCTGCATGTCCGCATCAGGCTCCGGAAAATCCCGGCACGCCAGCACCAGGCGGCTCTCCGTCACATTTGCAATTCTGTAAATGCGGCTCGCCGGCATATTCATGTCCATCGGGCAGTACGGATTGCCGGCGCGCGCCGCGGCCAGAAAGCAGACCAGCATAAGCGGTTCCTTATGTCCGTAAATCGGAATTGGAGAATGGTCATCCTTAAGCATCTCCCGGATTCTATATGCCAGCCTTCCGGACTTCTGCCAGAGCTGCCCGTAGGTCAGCTTCCCGTCACGAGATGAAAACACCAGGCGGTTCGGATCCGTTTCTGCAATATTTCTGATTGTATCTAATACATTCATCATTTCCTCCTTTACTTCGGTGATATCGATTGTATTTCGATGACATCGATGCTTCACCGATCTGTTAAATGGAGTGCGTATTTAAGGTTATTTAGAAACGCGTTCGGCATTTCTTTTCTCTGCGCGGCCAGACACGTCGTAATCCTTAGTGTCCTCTTACTGTATCAGATAGATATTAAATGTTTCTTAAATAGATATTATTAATTGCTGAAATTTTAAGCGGCCGCCGGGCGGGCTGAGCGTTTTACAGCACGGTTCCGTCCAGCGGGAAGGAGAGGGCGATGCTGAACCGGCCATTTGCGGTTTTTGTAGCGCTGCTGCCGTTCATCTGCATCATCATGCTGGAGATGTTATGCAGACCGATGCCGCTGCTCTCTGCCTGCTGTTGTGCGGACTGGGAAAGAACCCGGTTGCGGAAAATCACGATTACCTGGCTGCCGGAGGTTTCTACGCGGATGGTTACGGGGTACTGGGGATCGGCGTATTTAGTGATGTTGGAGACGATGTTGTCCATGATTCTGGCGACGTAGTCCTCGTTGACGCGGATTTTGGCGCTGTCCCAGTGAAAATCAGGCTCGCACTGGAATCCGTGCTGCATCAGGGTTGCTCCGGCCTCGGACAGTGAGTCGTACAGCAGGAGTTTTGCGTTTTGCGGGTTGCAGAGACGGACGTTCTGGTCGCCCCGGTCCACCAGGGCGTATTCAAACAGATGATCGGTTAAGTTTTTCAATCGGTGTGTTTTCTGATCGATTTTGTCGATGTAGTCATAGAGCTGTTCTTCGGTTTTCCAGCGGTGCGACTTCAGAATTTCTGTGTAGAGCAGGATGGAAGTCAGCGGTGTGCGGATATCGTGAGACATGCTGGTGACCATGTTTTTATTGGCTTTCAGAAGGTCCTGTTCCAGTTTAAACTGGTCGCGGAGGGAACTGCGCATGCCGTTCAGCCCTTCTGCCAGTTCCGCCAGTTCATCGCGCCCTTTCACGGTCACTTCATAATCCAGATTTCCCGTTTCCAGGATGCCGATTTCATCGCGCAGGAGACGGATGTAGCGGACTTCCCGGTTGATCGCGGCGAATACAATCAGCAGGAACAGCAGGAATCCGAGAAAGAGGATGCTTAATTCAATAATATTAGAAACACGGTAGTCATGCAGGCCATACAGAACCGCGATTCCTTTTGCGTCTTTGAAATTTACCTTATAAGTGGAACTGATGGACTGGTTCAGTGTGTCATCAAAACTCGTCGGATTATCCGGGTCATAGGAATCGTAGATTGTGGAGTTGCTCCGGTAAATAGACACGGAAATATTCGGGTATTTCTTGGTCCAGGCGGCGATCTCCTTGGTGTCGGTAGATTTCAGGTGATTTTTGTCGATGTAGTCCTGAAGATGGTCTACATAATCAGCGTTGCGGTCCTTCAGCTTCTGGGAAAAATGCGTATAGTAATCCGCCAGGATATAGTCCGCCGCCTGCATCAGGGTAAACGTGCCCACTAAAGAAATAACGGCGGCGATCGCAACAATAATCACCAGCCGCATGCGCAGAGATTTAATTCTCAGGGATTTGATTTTCAAAACGATACCCCTTTCCCCAGATGGTCTTGATATACTTTGGTTTTTCCGGCGTCGGTTCAATCGCCATACGCAGTTTCCGGATGTGCACCATGACTGTGTTGCTGTTGTTGTAGAAATATGGCTCGTTCCAGACGCTTTCATAGATGTTCTGTGCGGAGAAGATCTTCCCCCGGTGCTGCATCAGCAGCAGGAGGATCCGGTATTCAATGTCAGAAATCGAGATCTCTTTCTCTCCGCGAGATACTTCGTTGTATTTTGTGTTGATCCGCAGATCTCCGCACTGAATGTATTTTTCTTCCTCGGATTCAGGATCGTCCTTTCCTTTATATGTCTTATACCGGCGAATCAGCGCCTTTACCCTTCCCAGAAGTTCGGAATAGGAGAACGGCTTTGGCAGATAATCGTCGCCGCCGGCCATCAGTCCGATCAGCTTGTCCGACTCCTGCGACTTTGCCGTGAGGAAAAGCACCGGAACATTGGAGGTCTTTCGCAGCTCCTCGCACGTCTTCAGCCCGGAAATCCCCGGCATCATAATATCCAGAATCACCAGGTCTGTGCTTCCGTTCACCATCTTGAGCGCGTCCGTGCCGTTCGAGGCTTCATCGACGTGAAAACTCTCGCTTTCCAGGAGAATGCGCACTCCCTCGCGGATATCTTCGTCATCTTCAACAATTAAAATATTTTCCCTGCTCATATTTGTCAGCCTTTCTGATATGAATTCTGCTATGGTCCTTGTGACCCTTATATATACTATACTACGGCGAGGTTCTTAACAAAACCTTAAGACCGCCCTTAAAAGAACTGAAATGCTGTAGAGATAAATAAAAACCGGACGCATCCTGATCAGATCGTCCGGTCATTTTCAGCAGCTTGTTCAGTTATATATTTTCCGACAAAAGGCAGCAGCACCGGGAAACCAGCAAGACCGTTTCCCCTTGCGCCGTAATACTTTTGCCGCAGGAAAGCGGATTACGCTTCGCGTTGAATATCCATGTCCTTCGGGAGCACCAGGTTCAGGAAAATAGCGATCAGGAAGACAACCGCTACGACGTTGTTGGCAAAAACCGACTGTGCAAGAGGCGGAAAGGCTTTCCAGATATCGGTCTCGCTGGTGGACGTGAATCCGATGCCGATCGCAAGAGACAAGGAAGCGATCGTAATATTGCGCTGGCTGAATCCGCACTTGGCAATCATCTGGATGCCGGAAGTCAGAATCGTTCCGAACATCATAATGGTACAGCCTCCGAGAACTGAGGACGGCAGAGAGGCAAAGAAATTTCCGACCGGCGGAAGAAGTCCGGCGAGCAGCATGACACAGGCTCCGGTCATCAGGGTGAAGCGGTTCACGACGCCGGTCATGTTGATCAGGCCAACATTCTGAGAAAATGAGGTAACCGGCGGGGTTCCGAACAGCGAGGAAATCGCGGACGCATATCCGTCGCAGGCGATGGAGCCGGAAATTTCTCTGGTTTCAATGTCGCGCTTCAGGCCAGCCGATACGAGCGCGGTTGTGTCTCCGATGGTTTCTGCCGCGGAAACCAGGAAAATGATGCAGGTGGAGAAAATCGCGCCGGCATGGAACTCCGGTTTGAACGGCATCAGATGCGGAACCGCGATGATTCCTCCCGACATGATGGCAGAAAGATCGACTTTGCCGAGAATGACGGAGACAATGTAGCCGACAATCAGGCCGACCAGAATCGACAGCTGTTTCTTGTAACCTTTCACCAGGCAGGTCCAGAGCAGGCAGGTAATCAATGTGATGGACGCAATGATCAGATTTTCTGCAGATCCGAAATCCTTGCCGTATCCGCCGCCGAACGAACGCGCGCCGACGCTGAACAGTGAATAACCGATAGACGTTACAACCGTAGCTGCGACAATCGGCGAGATCAGCCGGCGCCAGTACTTGGCAAAGAGGCCGAGCGTGCCTTCAAAAATTCCGCCGATCAGAACCGAACCGACAACAGCCCCGTAGCCATATGCGGCGCCGATGGAACTTAACACCGCAACAAACGTAAAACTGATACCCATGACGATTGGCAGACCCGATCCGATGCGAAAATGCGGGTACAGCTGAATCAGCGTTGCAATTCCCGCAACAAACATAGCGTTCTGCAGAAGCATTGCAGTCTGCGCCTGAGACAGAGCCGGATGCGCCGCCGCTGCGATCATGGTGATCGGCGTCAGATTTGCGACAAACATGGCCAGAACATGCTGCAGGCCGAACGGGATTGCCTTCCCAACCGGGACACGTCCGTCCAGATGGTAAATATTAGCCATACTGGCACTTGAAGATGATTTCTGATGCATAAAAACTCTCTTTCTGTGTGATGCAAAAAATGAATATAAATGAAATATATAAATGTAATGTTCAAGCTGCGCCGCGGGGGCTGTCTTGCGCTGCCTGCGGAGTAGCGCAGACAGCGTAAACCGCAGGCGGCCTTGCATCGGCAGTTCGCCGGAACATTTGGCCACGGCGCAGCGTAAACTGCAGGCGGCCTTGCATTGGCAATTTGCTGGAAGAACCTGGCCGCGGCGCAGCGTGTGAATGAAACGATTTTATCATTTTGCACAATCGATGTCCAGACTTACGGGAAATTAAGGCGTGCATGTCCCGCCCATCGGGTGTAAGATGAAAAGACGCGCGGCGCGGTAAATCATAAGATGAAGCGGCGCGGCGTCAACCGATAAAATAAATAGACGCGCCGGAGCGCACGGAGGATTTTTTTTCATGCGGGACGGCGCGGACAGAATATCGCATATGGGCATATAATATGTAAGTCAATGCAGGAGGATGGCAGATGGATATACAGAAAATCATTACCAGTGAGCTGAAGATCCGGCCGGAGCAGACGCAGGCGGTGATTGAACTGATTGATGACGGGAATACGATTCCGTTCATCGCCCGCTACCGGAAAGAGGTAACGGGCGGTTTGAATGACGAGGTGCTGAGAGCCTTCGATCAGCGCCTGCAGTACCTGAGAAACCTGGAAGACCGCAAGGCGGTTGTCCGGGCGTCGATCGAGGAGCAGGGCAAGATGACGGAGGAGCTTTCCCGGGAACTGGAACGGGCGGAGACGGCGGTGCAGGTAGAAGATCTCTACCGCCCGTATAAACCAAAACGCCGTACCAGGGCTATGATTGCAAGAGAAAAAGGCGTACTTCCACTTGCTGAATACTTTTTGTCGAAAGAAAACACGGGTGCGGAGGATCCGATGGAGGAAGCGGCAAAATACATCAGCAAGGAAAAAGATGTAGAAACTGCAGAGCAGGCGGTTCAATATGCAGAGGATATCATTGCCGGGGATTTCTCGGACGATCCGGAAGTCCGGAAATGGATGCGCGAGAATGCGGAAGCGCACGGCACGGTGGTGTCAGAAGCCAAGGATAAGGAGGCCGAGTCCCCGTACGAGAATTATTACGAGTACCAGGAGCCGGTAAAGAAGATTCCGTCCCACAGAGTTCTGGCGATCAACCGCGGCGAGAAGGAAAAATTTTTGAAGGTGCAGGTGGAGGTGCCGGAAGACGGCGTCGAGCGTTTTGAGGAGAAGCGAATGGAGGAAATCGGCCGCCCGGCAACGCGCCCGTATGTCCGTGAAGCGCTTCAGGATGGCTATAAACGCCTGATTCAGCCGTCGGTGGAGACAGAAATCCGCGGCGAACTGACTGAAAAAGCGGAGGACGGCGCGATTGAGGTATTCGGAAAGAACCTGCGCCAGCTTCTGATGCAGCCGCCTATTGCGGGAAAAACGGTGCTTGGCTGGGATCCGGCGTTCCGTACTGGCTGCAAGCTCGCCGTCGTCGATCCGACCGGGAAAGTTCTGGATACCAAGGTAATTTTTCCGACCGCTCCGCAGAATCGCGTAGAGGAGGCAAAGCGTGAACTGCTCAAGATGGTGAAGCGCTGGCATGTTGACGTGATTTCTCTGGGAAACGGAACGGCATCCAGGGAATCGGAGCAGATTATCGCTGATTTTATCCGGGAAAGCGGGCTTCCGCTGGAATACGCGATTGTCAATGAAGCAGGCGCGAGTGTATACTCCGCGAGTGAACTGGCCGCGGAGGAATTTCCGCAGTTTGACGTCGGACAGAGGAGTGCGGCGTCCATGGCCAGAAGGCTTCAGGATCCGCTTGCCGAGCTCGTGAAAATCGACCCGCGCTCCATCGGCGTCGGACAGTATCAGCACGACATGAATCAGAAAAAGCTCGGAAACGCCCTGTCCGCGGTCGTAGAGGACTGCGTGAACCAGGTCGGAGTCGATGTAAACACCGCCTCCGCCGCATTGCTGGAGTACGTTTCCGGAATCAGCAAAACCGTGGCAAAGAACATCGTTGCCTACCGTGAAGAAAACGGGCCGTTTACCAGCCGCAGGCAGCTTCTGAAAGTTTCCAAACTCGGGCCGAAGGCATTCCAGCAGAGCGCCGGATTCCTGCGGATCCGCGGCGGTGAAGAGGTTCTGGACATGACCGCCGTACATCCGGAAAGCTACAAACCGGCAAAGGAACTGCTGCGCCAGCTCGGCTTCACCGAGGATGATGTCCGCAGCGGAAAAACGCGTCCGCTGCGCGCCTCCGGCCTGAAAGAAGCGGGCGTAACCGAACAGAGCCTCGCAGAGGACCTCGGCATCGGCATTTACACCCTGCGCGATATTCTCTCCGAACTGGAAAAACCGGGTCGAGATCCGCGCGACGAGGTCCAGAAGCCGATTTTGAGAAGCGACGTCCTGAGTATGGAAGATCTGACACCAGGCATGAAACTGAAAGGCACCGTCCGCAACATCGTAGATTTCGGAGCTTTTGTCGATATCGGCGTTCATGAAGACGGCCTCGTGCACATCTCCGAAATGGCCGACCACTACATCAGCCATCCTCTGGAAGTTGTAAAAGTCGGAGACATCGTCACCGTCTGGGTCCTCAGCGTCGACCTGAAAAAACAGCGGATCGCCCTGACCATGAAGAACCCGGATCAGGAAACGGTCTCTTCTTCGACAAAAAACAGTCCGGCAAGGAATAACGCCTCCCGCGCCGGCCGGCAGCCAGTAACAGACCGCGCAAACAGCGCCGGCCGCCGAAACGGCAACAGTAACGGCGACAGCAGCCGCAACCGCGGGAATAACCGCGGAAGCCGCAATCGCCGGGACGGTAATTCCGGCAAATCTGGAAACCACTCCGGCAAGAACCGGAAACCGGAGAAACTCGCCGGCCTCGACGACCTCCTGAAAAAATACCAGAAACACTATCATTAATATATAAGTATATAAGAAGGAAAATATCGGACAAAAATATCGGACGCAGCAAATTTCAGTCACTGGACACATGAAGGGACGGGAGCTGCGTCCGATTAGATTTCAAGGATAAGAAATTATAAAGGGGCGGATAGGGAATAAAGGAGTGAATGAGAAATAAAGAGGTGCATAGGGAATAAAGAGATGGATAGGAAATAAAGGGGTGAATAGGAAATAAAGAGATGGTATAAGTATACAGTATACTTGAAAACCAGACGCAGCTCCCGCCTCCGGTGTTCCAGGTTCCTGTAAATCTGCGTCCGATTTAAATAAACAGGAAGATGTGTTTGGGTATACAGTATGCTTGCAATCTGGACGCAGATATCAATGGGAATCTGCCGGTTGAGAAAGGAAAACTGCGTCCTAATTAAATAAAAATAAGGAAACGATGCGGTATACAGTATGCTTGCAATTTGGACGCAGAAACACCTGGGAACCTCCCGGGAGAGAGCTGAAAACAGCGTCCAAATGGTGGTAAAGAGAGATTGTGTTTGGGTACACAGTATACTTACAATTTGGACGCAGAAACACCTGGGAACCGGCCGGGAGGGAGCTGGGAACAGCGTCCAAATGGTGGTAGAGGGAGATTATGTTTGGGTATACAGTATGCTTCAAAATTGGACGCAGAATTACGTGGGAACCGGCCGGATAGGAGCCGGAAACTGCGTCCAAATGGTGGTAAATAGAAGTTCTGCTGAGGTATACAGTATACTTTTGCGTTGGACTCAAGAGTACCAGTAATTCACCCTGTTTGAAGATAAGAGTTACGTCCAAATTGAAATTAGAAAGGAGAGTATCCGAGTATACTGTACACTCAACAACCCGACGCTAAAATACCCGTTAAGCAGCTGGCCTTCTTCCGTATAGTTTCAAATTGGATTGATAATTTCAATAGTTGACAGGTATACCACCAAGAAGTGTTCAGTTGCGGTACACTAATAGATAGTGCCTGAGTGCTGTCAGAATAACGCAGCATTATGCGGGATTCAAAGCGGAAGACACGGAGAAAACTTGTTCTAAACAGACTTTCACCGTGCTGCCGGGCGCAGAAGATAAAGATGAACATAAGATCGGAAATATTACGGAGGTAACAACGTATGGAATTAGTAAAGGATTTACCGGAAATCTTTGATGAGTTTGGTGAAGCAAGAAGAAATAATTTCCTGACTGTTAAGGAATATAAGGATAAGGGAATCCCGGTTGTCGGATCGTATTGCACCTATTTCCCGCAGGAAATTGCCATGGCAGCAGGCGCAGCGCCGATTTCCCTCTGCTCCATGTCCGACGAGCCCGTATCTGCGGCCGAGAAGGACCTTCCGTCTAACCTTTGTCCGCTGATCAAATCCAGTTATGGATTCGCGAAAGAAGATAAATGCCCGTACTTCCACTTCTCCGACATCGTTGTCGGCGAAACCACCTGCGACGGCAAAAAGAAAATGTATGAACTGATGGGAAAATTCAAGAATATGTACATCATGCAGCTCCCGCAGGCACAGGACGAAACATCAGCAGAACTCTGGAGAAAGGAAGTTGAAAAGATCCGCGATTACCTTGCTGATTACCTCGGCACTGAAATCACCGACGAAAAACTCGAGGAAGCCATTCACCTGAAGAACCAGGAGCGCGAAGCCATGAGAAAATTCTCTGAACTCATGATGGCAGACCCGGCACCGATGAGCGGACTCGAGCTGTTCCAGGCCGTTTACGGCAGCACCTTTAAGTTCGACAAAAATCAACTGATCAAGGATCTCGACGATTTGAGAGCTAAAGTTGAAGAAGAATACAAGAATGGCAGAAACGTCGGAAAGCGGCCTCGCGTCGTCATCACCGGATGTCCGATGGGCGGTGACACCTTGAAAGTTGTCCGCGCAGTTGAAGACAACGGCGGCGTCGTAGTCGCCTTTGAAAACTGCTCCGGCTACAAAAACTTTGACCGTCTGGTAGAGGAAAACACCGGCGACCCGATCGCCGCCCTTGCAGACCGCTACCTGCAGATCGGATGCTCCGTCATGACCCCGAACGACAACCGTCTCGAACTGCTCGGCCGCCTGATCGACCAGTATCATGCCGACGGCGTCATCGACATGGAACTTTCCGCCTGCCACACCTACGCCATCGAAACTGCAACTATCCGCGACTTCTGCACCAACCAGAAAGAAGTCCCGTACCTCAGCATCGAAACCGACTACTCCAAAGCCGACATCGGCCAGATCAACACCCGCATCACCGCATTCCTGGAAATGATAATGTAATGGAGTTGCCCTCATCTGCACAAGCAAAAAGCGCCGTGCAGATGACTGGGAACTCCTTATGCTGGTTCGGCCCAGGAGAGCGAGCTGAAAGCGACGCTCGACTGGCGAGCCGAACGTCGTATATATCCGGGAGCGGTGAGGAATTGCCCCTGCGACTGCGAGCGAAAGCGAAGCAGAAGCAGCGGGGATTCCTTATGCTGGCAGCACCCGAAAGCGGGAGCGCAGCGAACCGCGATTGGCAAGCCGAACGTCGTAATGGCGCTTGCTCTCACGAGGTCGAACGCAGTGAAGACCGAGTGATGAGAAGGCCTTATGCTAACGGCGCCCAGGAACAGGAGCAAAGCGAGATGTGACTGGAATGCGCCGTGTCGTATAAATACCCGAAAGCTCTCGCGATCCACGAGCCGTTAGGCGACGTGGGAGCGATGAGGACTGCTTATGCTGGTTCGGCCCAGGAGAGCGAGCTGAAAATGAGTGCCTGGAGGGCAACTTGAAGAATCCAAAAGAAAAGTGGGCATACAGTATACCTGAGTATATCTATGCCCATCTTTATTTCTGAGCTACATTTCCCTTACCCGGCTATTTCTTTCCGGTAATTCGTCCTCATTTTCTTTTGTGGTAATTTATATTCCAGAACGCAGTTGGACAGAGGTGCTGCGGAGCGGGAATCCGGTGGACAGAGGCAAGAAAAACCGCCGCTGTCTTTGGGAAAGCGGCGGAAATGGTGGGTAGAGGGTTTATTCGTCCAGGAATTCCAGGATGTCGGAGATGACATGGTCGTTTCCGGATTCATGAAGGATTTCGTGACGCATGTCGGGGTAGATTTTTACGCGGACATCGCGGACGCCGAGTTTGCGGTACATCTTTCCGAGTTCGATCGGGCCGCGGCCGTAGTTGCCGACGGGGTCGTCGATTCCGGATACGATCAGGATGGACTCGCGTTCGGAAATCCGGGACAGGCGCGGTTTGCGATAAAGTTCATTCAGGCCGCGCATGAATTCGCGGTACATGCCGCATGTGTTGTGCGCGCCGCAGTATGGATCCGCGATATAGGATTTGACGTTATCCTCGTTATAGGAGAGCCAGTCCAGAGGAGTTTTTGGGCTGACGATTTTTTTCAGGTATCCGCCGAGAGCCATTTTGTTGATGAATTTAGAAGGCTTATCCCAGTTGTGGGAATTAGTTGTCAGTGCGGACAGAAAATTGCCCATGGCGTAGGTTCCTCTTGCCGGACCGTTGGAACCCATGATTACGGCTTTATCTGCAGTTTCTGGAAAATGTTCCAGATAGGCCTGGATGACAAAGGATCCCATGGAATGGCCAAACAGATATACGGGGATTCCACCGACGCTGCACTCGGTGACTTTGCGGTGCAGGGCCTTCAGTGTCATGTCCCAGGCATTTTTTGGCCAGATCTCCTGTTTTTCCGCGGACTCTGCATTTCTGCCCTGACCAAAATGGTCAAAGAAAAATACGGAATATCCGTGTTCATTCAATATCTTGCAAAAATCATCATATCTTTCTGCATATTCATCCATGCCGGTAATGGCAACGATAAAAGCCTTTGGTGAATCAACCGGCCAATTGTAACCTTTCAGCGTATACTGTTCGTTAATCGGTACTTCAAAAATAGCCACGACAACTCCTCCCATCAATGTATTTTATAATACTTTTATTCTATCACCGCTGTTAAAGGGTTGGCAATAGGGGGAGGAGTTTAAAGTTCAGAATATTATCTCCTTGCGTGTTCGTTTTGCCCGCTGCCAATGACAAAGAATACCCGGCAAGGTGGTAGGAGGGAAAACCGAATGATAAATAATGGATAGCGCTTATCACCATGTTATGCTAAAATCAAATTTAGAATAAAAAATGACAGGAGGGAAATATTATGGCATATCAGTTTGATGAACATGGTGTCATTGACAATGAAACACGTCCTTTTGTCCCATGGGAGACGGTAAAGGATTTTATGATTGACACGTTTCAGAAGGTTGGAGTTCCTGAGGAAGATGCAAAGATCTGCACAGATGTGCTGCTGGAGAGCGACCGCAGAGGAATTGAAAGCCACGGCTGCAACAGATTCAAGCCGATTTACATCGACCGGATTGACGCGGGAATTCTGAATCCAAAGACGGATCTGGAAATCGTAAAGGATACGCCGACGACGGTTGTCGCAGACGCGCATGACGGCATGGGCATGGTGGCGTCTTACCGTGTAATGGAAATGCTGCTGGACAAAGCTTCTAAGTATGGTGTCGCAATGGGTGCCATCCGAAATTCTTCTCATTATGGAATTGCCGGATACTGGACGACCATGGCTACTGACCGCGGAATGATCGGTGTGACCGGCACCAACGCGCGCCCGTCCATCGCGCCGACCTTCGGTATTGATAATATGATGGGAACCAATCCTCTGACATTCTCACTTCCGACAGATGAAGGATTCCCGTTCATTCTGGACTGTGCGACATCTATCACACAGCGTGGAAAGATTGAGTTCTTTGCCAGAAATGGAATGGATACGCCGGCAGGCATGGTTATCGGAAGAGACGGAAAAGCGATGACAGACAGCGATGAAATTCTGAAGGCGCTGACAGAGGGAAAAGCTGCGCTGGCTCCGCTCGGCGGAATCGGTGAGGAATTGGCCGGATACAAGGGATACGGTTACGCGGCTGTTGTTGAAATTCTCAGTGCTGCTCTCGCTGACGGACTTTTCATGAAAGACCTGACCAACAAGAATCCGGACGGATCCAAGCGTCCGTATCATCTGGGACACTTCTTCCTGGTAGTGAACCCGGAATTCTTCAGCGGTGAAGAAGTATTCAGAAAGAAGACCGGAGATATTCTCCGCGCCCTGCGTAATTCCACCAAGGCGCCGGGTGAAACCCGCATCTTCACACCGGGAGAGAAGGCGCATCTGATCTGGGAATACAGAAAAGACAGAGGCGTTCCGGTAGGAGAATCCGTTCAGAAAGAGTTCGTCGAGCTCAGAGACCGTTTCAACCTGCCGTATCACTTCCCGTTTGAGAAGTAATGAAGTGCTGATATAACCATATCATGCCGTAATTCTGCAGCATTATCATATTGTCATATTGTCATGCAGAAGTGAACGATCTGCCATTTGTCCATGAGCCATGTGCCGGCTTTCATGAGCGCTGCGGCAGTGATCGGTGATGCTGCCTTGTACCATCTGATAGGGGAGTACAGCGGCAGATGTGGGCTGAGAGCTTCGGGCATACCGGAATAACGATTTTCGGTTATGCCCGAAGTCTTTTTTATCTGTGCATAATGTTGAGCTGCCGATTCCGGGTGATTCTGTTTGGGACAATGTCGAGGATTATCAAAAAGTCTCGATTCAATTGTGCATACCAGAAGTTCGATGATTTCGAGTGACTTGCCTGTAGCGATTATGCATTCTTGTTCAAATTCATCACGGTGGGATCAGTAAGCTGCATTCCTTGAGAGTGCAGGAAATAGCACTTTCCCATTTTCTGTTATCAAAAAATGGGAATTGACGTATTTCAGAACACCAAAAGGAGTTTTGATCGATTGCGCACAACTCTGTTCTCTGGATGTTGTGGTTGAAGGGGACCTCTGAGGTTATTCGCGTATTAATATGTGTACATAGTGTGATATGCAGGAGGTATCTGTCAATATATTCAGTTCTGTGCTATGTCATAATTAATCATGTACAAGAATTCTTGAACTAATATGTACAAACAACATAGCACCACTTAGAGCAAGGTCAATGTTGTATGTGATTATGTGCAATTTTGCTTTGTGGGCTCTGAATGGTCTATGCCCTTACACGAAATGTTTTATTAACAGGAGTGAGCCTCTTTCGATAACAAGGTCCGCTCGTTAATTGTGTTCCGAAATCACGATTGTTTTTCAAAACGGTAACACAAAAAGCCGAACTCCTTTTTGTGTTCTGATTTTCTCAAAAACTTGAATATAAGAACACTGAGACGGGAAAATAATCGGCGTAGTTGATGTGTTGGATTACTAATGTGGTTCCAGATGCGTCAGTAATCATCTGGAAGCCATTATTCACGTGATGTTGTGTGGTGCCGTGCTGGTTGTAAGCATCTGGGTATACTGTATACCCCGCAACAACTACTTAAACATCCCGAACGGACGCAGAACGCTGTCGGCGGTCGGCCAGTTACTGGAAGAATCTGCGTCCGGAACGAGGTAATACAGTATACCACGTAATAATTACTCAAATGTCCCGAACGGACGCAGATTGCTATCGACGAAGGGCAAGTTTCCAGATAGATCTGCGTCCGTTTTGCAGGGATACAGTATACTTGTGTATAATAATTATATTACCTAGCATGGACGCAGAACACCGCCGTCGGCATGCCAGTTTCTGGAGGAATCTGCGTCCGGAACGGGGTAATACAGTATACCTCGTAATAATTACTCAAACATCCCGAACGGACGCAGATTGCTGTCGACAAAGAGCAAGTTTCCAGATAGATCTGCGTCCGTTTTGTGAGTATGCAGTATACTTAACAAATAACAACTAGACACTCCGAACGGACGCAGTTCCCATCGGATAGGCTGACGGCGGCCTTCCATCAGATAAAAAACCCCGCCAGGCATCTGTCCGGCGGGGGTGAATTATAAATAATCTTCAATTGTGAGACGGTTGGCCGGTTGGACCGTTTGTTCGGCCGACCGCTTGTTCATTCGACCGATTGCCTGTTCGAACGCTCGACCGATTGATCGATTGTCTGATTAAGCATTTGTCCGATTGATCGATTGGCCATTTGTCCGCTCGATCGGTCGAACAATTGTTTCATTTATTTCTATTTTGTTTAGTTTTTCAGATCGTCTTCAATATCGCCGTAGTAACGGTAAACGGCGGTGTAGCCGTGGGAGAATTTGCTGGTCGGGCGGATGTTGATTTCCTGACCGCTGGAATCGCCGGTTTTGCCGTCCCAGTCCCAGTGGGCGCCGACGTCCATGCCGTCGCCGTCGTAGATTTCAATGTGGTAGGACGGGTTGACCAGGATGTCGCCGCGTTTCAGCTGGCTGATCGATGGTTTTTTGCCGTTTACTTTTACGAGTTTCCAGTCGTTCTGCTTCAGCAGGGTGACAACGCCGCCGACGATCGGCGGTTTTTTGCAGGCTCTGACAAAATCATCGCCCATGCCGCTGTGCGCGAGTGCTGCGGTGACAAAGGATGCGCAGTCGTAATCAAGACTTGCGCCGGAAACAGTGAACGGGTCGAACCGGTCGCTCTTCAGCCAGGTATAAACACCCAGACTGTATCCGAACCGGTTGTCGTTTGCGATGTCCTCAGCCCAGCGGACCATTGCTTCTACACCAGTTCCTTCATCTGGAATTTCATCTGCGATGGAGACACTGACCGTGCTGTTTTCCGCAACCTTTTTCCCGGCTCTCGCGCTCTGGCGTACTACGTCCTTGAAGTCGTAGGACGGATACTTTTTTGCCAGGGTAGAGGCAGTCATAAAAGAAGTACTGCCGACAGATCCTTTCAGGCCGGCCTTCTTCAGTGTCTTTACCGCAGCTGTCTTTGATTTTCCGACGACGTTCGGGACTTTAACCATCTTGGCGCCCGGGACGGTGACCTTTGCGGAGCTGCGGACACCGTTGTGCGCGATAGCGTAAACCGTTGCCGTACCTTTCTTTTTTCCGGTGACTTTACCGGAGGTTGATACCGAGGCAACGCTGCTGTTGGAGGAGTACCAGCGGATCGGCGCAGAGGCGGACAGATTTCCGTCTGCCGTTGCCTTCAGCGTTGCCGAGTGTTTCAGATAAATCTTGAGTGACTCCTTGCTGAGTGTGACTTTTGTCGCGTTATCTGCGTCACTTGATGTGGAGCAGCTTACCGGAACGGAGTAAGAGGATTTCTTGCTGCCGTTGAACGCGCGGACCTTCAGGTAAACGACTGTGCCCGGATCGGCAGAAACCTCTGCGGAAGTTGTCTTGTAGTTGCCGCCCGCGCGCGTGTAGCCGCTGTCCTTCTTGGTGGACGTGTATACACGATAATACGATGCCCCGGAAGACGCGTCCCAGGTTACCTTGATCGTGCGCTGAGCAGAACTTGAGCTGTCCGCGTCAGACGTTGAATTATCCGTCTGTGCCTGAACCAGCTGAACTTGCTTTGGAGCGGCTGTATCCGCAAACGCAGCCGGCGCCATCGCAGAAATCCCGGAAAGCGCAACCAGTCCGCCGAGTGCGGCAGAAGCCGCGCATCGGAGAGCCGTGTGCATAGAATCAGTCGTTTTAATAGACATAATACATCTCCTGTGTTTCTCTTTTTTCTCTGACAAAATGAAAACAGCAAGGCAGAAACTGCGTTGCTGTGCCGTGCAATTGTTTCAGACCCGCGCCGATAGTCAGGTGCAGATCTATTTAGAAGGAGGATTCGCATAGCAACCCTCCAATATGCCCACATTGTAACATAGATTCCGGAAAATGTGAAGGATTGCTAAGAAATGGTTAAGAAAAGCTAAAGAAATATCGCTTGGAGAAAATTGTATAGAACAATGAAAAACGCTGCATATTTATGTTATGATGATATAACCAAATGAGAGGAGGACGGCAATGGAAAAAAAGCCATTCATTACTTTAGATAAAGCAAAGGAAATCGCGGAGCAGTATCCGACTCCGTATTATGTGTACGATGAAGCAGGGATCCGGAAAAACGCGGAAAATGTATACCAGGCATTCTCTTGGAATAAGGGATTTCGGGAATATTTTGCCGTAAAAGCGACGCCGAACCCGTTCATTCTGCAGATTCTCAGCGAATACGGGTGCGGATGCGACTGCTCGTCTATGGCTGAGCTGATGCTGTCTGATGCCTGTGGAATCAACGGAAAGAAGATCATGTTCAGTTCCAACGACACGCCGACCGAGGAATATCGATATGCAGACCAGCTCGGCGCGATCATCAATCTGGACGATTATTCCGATGTAAAAATTCTGGAAAAAACCCTCGGACACGTTCCGGAGACGATCTGCTGCCGGTACAATCCGGGCGGCGTCTTCCAGATGAGCAACGGCATCATGGATAATCCGGGAGACGCAAAATACGGCATGAGCGAAGAGCAGATGACAGAGGCGTTCCGCGAGCTGAAGGAGAAGGGCGCGAAACATTTCGGGATTCACGCATTCCTCGCGAGCAATACGGTTACAAATGATTACTATCCGCAGCTTGCAGAAGAACTGTTCTCCCTGGCTGTTCGCCTGAAAAAGAAACTGGACATTGATATCCGTTTTATCAACCTGTCCGGCGGTGTAGGTGTTGCGTATAAACCGGACCAGACCCCGAACGACATTTTTAAGATCGGGGAGGGTGTGCATCAGGTTTATGACCGGATCCTGAAACCGGAAGGAATGGACGATATCGCAATCTACACGGAAATGGGCCGTTTCATGCTTGGGCCTTACGGCGCCCTGGTGACCAAGGCCGTTCATGAGAAAAAAACGTATAAGGATTATATTGGCTGCGATGCCTGTGCGTCCAACCTCATGCGTCCGATGATGTACGGCGCGTATCACCATATCACCGTACTGGGAAAAGAAAACCAGCCGTGCGATCACGTCTACGATGTCACCGGCGCCCTCTGCGAGAACAGCGACAAATTCGCTGTTGACCGGAAACTGCCGGAAATCAGCCTCGGCGATTACCTGTATATTCATGACACAGGCGCCCACGGCCATTCCATGGGCTATCAGTATAACGGGCGCCTGCGCTCCGCAGAAATCCTGCTCCATCCGGACGGCAGCTTTGACATGATTCGCCGCGCAGAAACCACCGACGACTATTTTGCGACCCTGGATTTCTGCGCCGTTGGAAAGAAGCTGCTGAAGAAGTAGAAACAGCAGGTGGACAGAGGCAGTAAAATCCCATCTGGGCACGGGAATCGAGCTTCCGGAAGCCTCTGTCCACAGGGAAAATACAATCCGGGAACCGCTGAAATGATCAACGGTTCCCGGATTGTATTCTAATGGTCTGTGCGGGGCTCGAACCCACGACATCCTGGTTGTGACCCAGGTGCTCTCCCAGCTGAGCTAACAGACCAAATATTTTTTTCTGTACATTATAGACAGGCAGCTGCCGGCGTTCCGGCCGATCAAAGAGTTTGCAGATTTCTGATCTGTATGCTGCCGATTCTTTTCAATTGCCTGCCTGATCATTATAACACAAAATCAGTAAATAAAAAACCGCGGAGATGATAAATAATTCGAGTTTATCATCTCCGCGGCTGCATCGCTGGTGACCCGTATTGGACTTGAACCAATGACCTCCTGGTTGTCACCCAGACGCTCTCCCAGCTGAGCTAACGGATCATAGATATGAATTTTTCTGCGCACAGAAGCGCGTCATTACTAGAAAAGTATAGCACAGGAATTTTACAATTGCACGATGTATTTTATTTAGGACAATACAGATTACAATATCTGCTTCCTATGGGATTTGATTTCCATTTTGTATTTTCAGGTGTCCTGGATTTCACCGACTTGAACGTTCTGTCCGGGAGCCGCCTGCTTCAGCGTTCTATGGATAATCCCGGGATACTTTGTTCCTGATTACAAGGTTTATTGATCGAATCCTTCGCTGTCGTGAAAATTATATGAAAATATGTATATATTATTGTGCTTCGATCAGTTGTGACTATAATATCACTTGAGTAATGATTTCACACGCACAGGAGGTGTTCAACGATGTGCACAGCAGCAACATACACAGGAAAAGATCACTATTTCGGAAGAAACCTGGACCTGGAATATTCCTATAACGAGCAGGTTACCGTCATGCCGCGGAACTTTCCGCTGAAATTCCGCCACGCAGACACCCTGACCGAACATTTTGCCATGATCGGCATGGCCTATGTTGTGGACGGCTATCCGCTGTACTACGACGCAACCAACGAGTGCGGCCTGTCCATGGCCGGACTGAATTTCCCGGGAAACGCCGACTATAAGAAGATGGATGAAGACGCCGACGACGGCATTGTAAACATCACATCCTTTGAGTTTGTACCGTGGATCCTCAGTCAGTGCAGCGACGTGTTCGACGCGAGGGCTTACCTGGACCGCATCAACCTGATCGATGAGAACTTCAGTGATCAGCTGCCAAATTCACCGCTGCACTGGATTATTGCCGATCAGAAATGTTCCATCGTCGTCGAGTGCGTGAAAGACGGCCTGAAGGTTTACGACAATCCAGTGGGCGTCATGACCAACAACCCGACCTTCGATTACCAGCTCTTCAACCTGAATAACTACATGCAGGTTTCTAAAGAGCCGTCTCAGAACACCTTCGCGGAAGGCCTGGATCTGGACCAGTACAGCCGCGGCATGGGTGGAATCGGCATTCCGGGAGACCTCTCATCCGCGTCACGTTTTGTCAAAGTGGCATTTACCAGGATGAACTCCCTGCCGACGGACACCGAGTCTGCCAGCATCAGTCAGTTCTTCCATATCCTGGGATCCGTTGACCAGCAGAAAGGCTGCGTCCACCTGGGCGGGGACAAGTACGAGTACACCATCTACTCCTCCTGCTGCAACATGGACCGCGGCATTTACTACTACACCACTTACGAGAATTCCCAGATTTCCGCCGTCGATATGAATAAGGAAGATCTGGATTCCGATCAGCTCGTCACCTACCCGCTCATCGAGGGCCAGCAGATCCACTTCCAGAATTAGATTTTCCCCGGACAAAAATCAACTGACCAGAGGAAAAACCCACTGCAGCAGGTTCAGAAACCAAATCTGCTGCAGCTTTTTTATGCTCTGAAACAACGAAATTCTCATTTCAGAAGCAGCATCGTAATGTGTAAAAAAAAGTGCAATATTTCGTCGAAAAAAAGAAGAGAATGTTGTGCGCAAAGAGAGAATAAACGTATAAATGCAGAAAATAGCATTTAATCTGTGTAAAATTACGAAAAATCCAGTAATAAATCATTAAATAGCTATACTACACACCAATTCAGTACGGTTCAGGAACGGTATTTATACGGCCGTTTGCGGGGTTGTACGAGGATTGGAAACATGCGGTGTATACGGATTTATACAGGATTGTTTTTTCTTCAGGAATCCGGGTAATTACATAATCATGATTATGTATCCAAACGATATCAAATGGCGCATCCCGATTAAAAGTAATTTAATGGAAATTGCTGTGAGCACCCGTTATTAGAACGAGTAATTTATTACCTTACAAAATGGTTAAGAAATATATGGCACGAAAAGACAATTGTTTGAATACTTGAAACCTTATTGGGGGGGGTGATAGAA